>Ga0207933_1000006_pt1 | contig 256296 bp, 229 predicted proteins | sample NGESurdeep092012_4_FD_184488 | JGI IMG/M metagenome (GOLD analysis project Ga0207933, IMG submission 184488) | Arctic peat soil microbial communities from Barrow, Alaska - NGEE Surface sample F53-3 deep-092012 (SPAdes) | ecosystem: Environmental > Terrestrial > Soil > Wetlands > Peat ... | reverse complement strand
GTCGATATTTGCGCTGAGCTGACCGGCATTATCATAAATACTTGTGCTTTGGTAGCCAAGCGGAGTTTGGGATGCGACTTGGCGGTCTAACGCGTCGTAAACAGTTGTCCAGCGGTAGCCTAAAGCGTCCTGACGAGCGACTGCGTCGCGGTTATTGTAAATAGTCGTTGTGGTATAACCTCTCGCGTTTTGCACTGCGTTTGGCCTTCCAGAAAAATCATACGAATAGCTGGTGGCATTTCCTAGTTGATCAATATTTGCAATTTGCTGCTTAGCCGCGTTGTAAACGGTTGTTGTTTGATAACCGAGGGCGTCGATTCTTCCAGTTTGGTATCCCATGTCATCCCAGAGATTAGTTGTGACATAACCAAGTGCGTCTTGTTCGGTTAGTTTGTTAGCATACCTGCCATAAGTATAACTTGTTCTGTAGCCAAGTGGATCGACAACCGTTTCAAGTAGACATTGGTCATAAATATAGCGCGTCATCTCGCCAGCAGCGTTAGTCTTGGATATCATGTTATCGGCAAGGTCATAGCCAAAAGTCGAGGTTCTGCCGATTGGATCTGTGCTTGAGATCATCCGGCTCAGGGTGTCGTAAGCCATGGTGGTCAGGCCGCCGTCGCCGTAGATCACGGTAGTTGGGTTTCCAAATGGATCGTAAATGTAGGTGGTGATCAGCCCTCTTGGATCCTGGACTGAAAGCGGCTGGGCACTGGAATTGTAAGTGTAAGAAGTCCTTCTTCCTAGTGGGTCAACTGAAACGGTTTGATTGCGGTTTGAATCATAAACGAAAGACCAGATGTTACCGAGAGCGTCTATTTGAGTGGTGAGATTTTTAGCCGCGTCATACTGATTAGTTGTGATATTTCCAAGTGGATCAGTTGAGGTTAATGGCAGCCAAGTAGCCAGGTCATAAGTGTAGCTTTGGACAACTCCATAAGGCATAATCTGCTGAGTAAGCTGTTTATTTAAGTAACTATAACTAACCGTATACCCTTCGGGCAGTACTTGGGAGGAGAGGTTTCCGTATCCGTCGTAATTATACGATGTTAACGCGCTGGTTGGCGAGGTCATTACTGAACCCATATTTCCATTTTCATAAGTCCAGGTAGCTGTGCCTGCGGTCATAGTGACTACATTTGCGTTTAAGTCGTAATAATAGCTGGTGAGAAAACCTCTTGGATCGGTTATTCCAGATAACAAAGGCGAGGTGTAGCCAGCATTTGAATAGGAGTAACCGGTTTGGCAACCAATCGGAGAAATCATGGTTGTGAGATGCTGGCTTGAATCGTATTGGAAAGACCAGGTTCTTCCGCCCCAGTCCGTGACTGCGCTTAATAACGAAACTGGCCCACCCGCTCCGTAAGTAAAACTAAGCAGCCGCCCGGCAGGTTCTTCGATTGACTGCACCAGACCGCTCCTAGGACTAGAATCATAGCTAAATGTGAGGCAAAGTCCGCTTGGTTCTACGTAGCGAGAAAGCTGGTTGACTAAAGGCTGAGATGAGTCTTTGACTGAGTACTCAAGAGAAGAGCCATCGTTATAGTGCTCAAAGAATGTGGTTCCATCATAGGTTAGGGAAGTGGTGCCGCTGAAGTTCTCATAGGCGGTGTAAGTGGTGATGCCGCCAGAAGTGCCAGCCCTATCAAAAATAGCTTCCGTGAGATCGCCTCTTGTGATAGTGACCCTTGCATTTGAAGTTGAAGAAGTGATTTGGGATTTAGCGGTGCTGGACCTGCCAACTCCATATTCCTGAGACTCTGGGTTATGGGAACTGTAGTAAAACTCAAGCTGCAACCCCATGCCTTTGGCTTTAAGCATGATCTCGGGGTCGACCACCAATGCGCCGGTTGCAGGGTCAGGAGTCGGACGATGCGGGTGCTGCCTGGCTTTTTTGGCATTATCTAGTTCTGAATTTGGTTTAATGGGCTTTTTCAATTTACATCTTAATCAGGCGAGCGGGGGAAAAGCAACGCAAGTAGTGGGCGGTTCGGGCTGATTCAATCCAATAGCTCTGAAAACTGGGCAAGGTTGGGGATTCGTTATGTCTGGCAGTCCGGAACCAGAGCCAACAGGGCAAGTTCCGCCGGCGCAACCGCCTGGTCCGCAAGTTGAGTTGCCAGGTGAGCTTCCGGGACCGCCCGGTGCGCCAAAGCCTTTCGGGATAAAATTCTGACCGCCTCTATTTGGGGCACCTTGAAATGGAAACATTTAGCCTTTCTCCATAATCAGCTTACTTGAAACCGCGTTTTGCAAAGCACTGACTGCCATGCTAGCAAATTTTTCCTTGCCTTCTGGCAGTCCGCCTAGAATGACGAGCAAATCTTGCGCCCTAAGAGCATTTACCCATTTTACATCTTTACCAACTGCCAACTGGCAAAGCAAACTTGCAGCGGCAACGCTGGATGGGCATCCGTGGGTTTGATATGCGCTCTGCAAAATCTTGCCATTTTCTAGCCTGAGCCAAATTTTAACAAAAGCTCCTTCGCCGGGGATTCCGACAAGACCAATATGGCTGGCACTTTCGATCGGACCAATATTTCTTGGTCTTTGAACATGTTCTGCCGCTTGAGGACTAAACACAGTAATTTAAGTATACGCCTACTTTTAAAAAAAAGCAAACAATTTTAACAGCTTTTTCAAAGTAATACAAACTTCTTTTGGGAGGTGATCATTTGGAATCCAAAATCTTCTTTAACACCATGATCTGCTCATTGGTCTGCTTGTGATCAGGTTCGAGGGAATGCGCCCGCAACATCCATCGCAGTGCTTCTTCAAAGTTCTCCTCCTTTGTTGCAACCACCCCAAGATAAAATGAAGCCTCCGCGCATCCCCACTCATCAAGTAACCTCAATAGTGGTTTTGCGCCATTTTCATCGCCTAAATCAAGACGCCTCGTTGCAAGGAGTAACCCAGGCCCATTAGCCCCGGGATTTTCGCTAAGCAACTTTCTTAACTCACCTTCTTCATCTAGCCCGATCGCTTGCGCTCTTTTTGCCCGCATGAGAGCCCATTTGCTCGATGCCCCTTCCACTTTGAGAACGTACTGGGAAGCCTCGAGCATGTCATTTGGACTTCCAACTTTCGCGGCAGCTTCAAAATAACTTTCAGCACTTGGCATGAACATTGGGTTTTCAAGTAATGATCGCTTCCACCAATCTCTAGCATTAGAATATCTACCAATTTCATGAAATAGCTGGGCAATGTTGAAACTTCGCTTAAATGTGAGGATGCCAATGTCAATGCTTGAAAAGTGATCTTCAACGGTTTCAGGCATTCCAAGATATTCGCTCAGGGCATCTTCTAGTTGGTTCTGAGCAGTTAATATTAATGCAATTTGGAACTTTAGCTCGGGGTCATCGCCTACCACTTCCAGCCCTTGAGTAAACGTCTCAAGTGCTTTTTTGCCGTCACCAAGAAGTTTGTAAGACATCCCAAGCAACACAAAAGCCTTTCTGACGTGAGATTCCTCGCAACCAGACTTGGCGATGCTTTGCGTCAGCCAGTCGACCGCGGATTCGTGGTCGCCGCAATAATGTGAGGTCATCCCTAGATTGAAGAGCACAAAAGGGTGGTCTGGGCGATCTTGTAGGTCGAGTTTGAGCAGTTCATTGTCTCTAAGGTGCTTTTTAGCTTGGCCTTCTAGCGAAGTGTCGTAGCCTGAATGAAGCACGACCGCTGGGAGCCTTGCAATTTTGCCGCCATGTTCACGCAAGGACTGGATAATTTGCTCGTGTATGCGCCCCTCAAAAGAAACGCCCGGGAAATTTCGGAAGAGCTTCACATGGTCGACCCTAGTTCCGCCGAAGCTTCCTTCTTCCACAAACTGAACTGGCACAATGAACCCGATGACGTCATTTGGCGCGGAAATTACTGCGTTCAAGATGATTTCCGCGCTTAATAAGGGCAATGTGTCATCCGCGTCCATCCAGAATATCCATTGACCCTTCGCGAATTTCAAACTTTCATTGCGGGCAAGTGCAAACGAATCTGGCCAAGAAATTTCGTGAACTTCTGAGGTGAAATTTTTTGCAATTTTAATGGTGGAGTCGGTAGACCCGGTGTCAATGATTACGATTTGCGAAAAAATTCCATTTACACTCTTCAGGCAGTCCTGAAGAACTCTTTCCTCATTTCTCACGATCATGCAAAGGGAGATATTTGCTCTTTTGGCGAGCTTTGACATTTCTTTTCTAACTTTTTCTGGTCTTCGAACCTCATAGAATGTAATTGCGCCTTGACCGAAACCGCTTAGATGGCTGGCGAACCCAAAATCAATGTCGTCCTTCCACTTTTGCCTATATATTTGTTCGTTCTTTTTGAGAATCGACACTGGATGCTCAGAGCCTCGCCGAAGTGTGCTTGATCCCTCGTGATGAACGTAACTTCGAGTAGCTAGGCGCAGTCGGTATCCAGCACGCAAGATTCGGTAGCAAAGGTCAGTGTCTTCAAACATTGCTTTTCCAAAACATGGATCAAACGGAGACTCCTTAAGCTCTTCGATTAAGGATCGCTTTACTGCAAGGCAAAAACCAACCAGCATTGAAACGTCCTGATCGTCCGAATCGCGCAAGGCAAAGTCATCGGCAAATAAATCTAGGTTTGCAACTTCCGTATAGGCGGGCTGAATTCTCTGATAATAACCAGCATTGTTGGTGAGGGGACCTGCCGCGCCGATTGTGCCTGACGATGTCAGCGATTCGACGAGCCGAATCAGTCCCGCTCTTGGGACCCTGGTATCGCTGTTGAGAAAGATGATTACCTCGCCGGTCGAAGATTCGTAGCCCCGATTGCAAGTTTCGCCAAACCCGAGATTCTTCTTATTCTTGAGTAGTTTCGCGAATGAGAAATCCTTGGCCACGCTCGCCGCCTCGTCTGGGCTTTTGTCGTCCACGACGATGACTTCGTGAAGGAGGTCCGAGCAGTTTTCAAGGCTCACTAGACAGTTCCTGATGTCCTCAAGCCCGCCATATAGGGGAATGACGACCGAGACCTTGGGCCACTTCTTTGGCCGCTCCGGGGCTATATGTCCTTTGGATTCAAATACCACGCCTTGCAAGATTTCCGGTACCGGTATTCGCTCCGTGAACCCGTAGAAAGGAGGATGGGTGGGATGAAGGTTTCGCATTGCGCGATCCGAATCCCAGCCAGCCCAAATTCGGTTCTTCCAGTCGGAAACGACCTCGGTTCGGTGGCCCCAGGTTTCGATCTTTCTTAATATCCTTTCGTCTGGGCCCGCATACGAAAGGTGATGTAACACGCCGTATTCAGGGCTCAAGACCAATAGCCTTTTTCCGGTGTACTCGCGAATGTAGTCGTGTTCAGATTCCTGGCAGTTGAGGGCAATGATGGGGGCAAGTTCTTCGCGGGGACGGATAACGTATTCGGGGGATTTCCAATACGTGTCCATTCTTACCCGCACGACGTCCGCCAAATCTTCTTTCCCAATCCGAAGAACTGCTTCAAGAAGTTCGGGCGAGATTATTTCATCGCCATCGGGAATGAGCGCGAACCTATGACCACGGCTTTTCATTTCCGCCAGAGCAGAGCGTCGGTGGAGGGATTCATCAGGCCATTCGCCGATAACCACTTCAGCCCCTGCCTTTTCAGCTACTTCCACGCAGCGTTCCCAAGGGCCGTCGCTACCGTTCCAAGCTTTCTTAGAAACGAAAACGGTGCAAGGGAGTTCATTCGAGAAAGACTTTATCGAGGCTTCTAGAAACCAATGGTCGTCATGAACGCACCAAAATGCAGGAAAAGAAGTAGCCCTATTTTTCGTCACATAGAGAAATATATCCAAGAAGGTGCTTTATACGTTTTCCGCTGATTCCACCCCACCACTGAGGTCTTGGAATTCCTTATGGCATGTTCCTTCAATATACTTGTAAACTAGGATATTAAGTGCCGGCGAGGTGAATATTCTCGCCATATGGATTACGGCCCACGGGCCATTTGAAGATTGAAAGCTCAAAAAAAAGCCCCTACTTTGATAGGCAGAGACTGATTTGGAGCGATCATATAGGAACGCCAAAGATATAATCGGCGGCTCTTTGAGCCTGAGCGGCGGCGGTAACCACTAATCTCGAATCTCCCCGAAGCGCGCAAACCCAAGAATCAATATAACTGGCACTGTGACCAATCAGTTCATTGTTTAGGCTAAGCGTCGCTGCGCAAAAGGCGGAGGTTAATTCCGCGATCAATTCCTCTTGGGAATATTCGCCGCTGCCTAATTGAATCTTGCCCGTCACCCCCGAACGGTTCAAACGGCGGGAATGTCCAGTCGAGTGACCCAATTCGTGAAAAATTGCTGCGTAGAAATGATCGGCGGTAAGAAACCGTGCCATCGGTGGCACCTGAACCGTATCTGTCGAAGGGCGATAGAGGGCAAAGTCGCCGGTTAGCAAGATATGCGGCGGGTCGGGCATTGCTTTGACCGCCGTTTCTGCCCGCTCAATCCTAGTATCTAGCCACTTCGGATCCGGTTCAGAAAGGTCAGGCAAGTTCAAATTTACGCATTGATCCGCGTTAAAGACGGAATACACCTTGAGGATGGGGATGGTTTGCCAACTCACCTTCCCTTCGGTATCGGTATCTTCAACCTCCCATTGCTTCCAAAATACCACCTGGGTAGCGTGTTCCCCGGAGCGAACAAAGCCGCCAAGTTCTTTGACCTGCAAAAAACTCAGCCAGCGGTGATCGCTAAAGGGAGAAAGGGAGAGCAAAATAACATTTATCCCCCGGTATGGACGCTTCGTAAAGGCGTTGACCGGCATGGAAGATGATGGACTCCAAGGTTTGCGCCAAGGAATAACCCCCCTTTGCAGGGCCTCAATGATGCCGCCCGTGACCGATTCGTAAATAGCCGCGCTCACGGCGTCACCCCTAAGAACAAGTGAATGTGAATTGAAATGTGCATGTTTCGGGCCCTCCTTAAGGGGCAAAATGGGCGGTCAGAGACACCGCCCGAATTCACCATAAAGAAAAGCGTGAAACAAGGTCAAAAATAGGGGCTATTGGTGGTCAGGCACAGGGAAGTTTTAAGTTAAAGGAATCACATGCGGGTCAAAACATGAAAAGCAAACACCCCAAAATCTTTGTAAAGAGTTCTTTTTTGTTGTATTCGCTTTTGGAATTCGGCTTTGAGTGACTTATCCACAGGTTTTGAGCAAACCGGGATCATTTTTGCCTGAATACCTGGTGGTTAGCCGCTACCGCACAGTCTCATCGCCGCCGAAATTAGGAAGAAAACGAATGCAAAAACGACTGAAATGCACCGGATCGTATTGAAGAACTCCCACTTCTTTATAAGGGATTGCCAGCCCCTTGGCGGGGCACCTGGATTCCATTCCATCACCTCAGCGTTTATGGGAACCGTGCCGCACATCGTGGTGGCAAAAAAGGCAATCAGCGCAATTAGCCCTGCAAGCCGAAAGCCGATGCCCGAGGCATATCCGTCAAGAACTGCCGCCATAAGCCCTGAAATAAGGGTGAACATGAACAAAATGGGAACAATGATCCGCAACGTGCGAATAAGAGCGATCCGAACTTTAATATGGGGGATTTGTTCAAGACTTGAGATTGGCCCCCTCACCCCAAAGCGTATAATAAACTCTTCCCCGGCTAGGAGTCCGGCAAAGAACAAACTGATGAACTCAATAATAAGCTTCGTATCAATGATGGGCCTCCTAAATTTCCTCCCAAAGTATAACATGGAGACCTTCAATATATAAGATTCAATAATAAAAGTGCCTATAATTCATAATTTTGGATGGCTTAATTCCTGAATTTGGCAAAAGTTCAAAGAGATATACTTTTCAATAAAAACCTAAACTTATTCCTGCAATAGCCGCTTGCTCAAAGAATAATAAACCCGGTGACGCGCTTTCCTTCTTGCGCTGGCACTCATTAAGGGCCGCCCAAGATAATCACAAACCTCAATCACCCGGGAGCGGACCAAAACATCAATAGACCTTGAAATCGCTTCGGAAGCCCGGCCCGTTTTTTTCTTTAATTGCCCCTGGGATATCCAGTCCGAAATTCGCCTTTTACCCGTTTCCCGATCCACCCACCCCAACGTTTGCCGAACAATTACCAAAACAACCCGAAGTTCGGTATCCCTTAATTTAGGCATCACCTCATCGAGGAGGGCGTTAGGAACCGGCGTGGATTTGGGCACCCATTCAATTTTCATCGGTCGATTCTTTCGGTATTTGTCCGGAGGAAGGGCTGTTGCTGCTGGGGGCTGCTGATTCGGGGCTGTTTAAAGCTGCTTCTTCATACATCGCGGCGGGGGGATCGTAATCTCCAATGATTGCCGCAACAATAAAGGCGGCGGCCTTCCAGACCTTTCTTAACGCTAACCAGCGCAGTTGCCTTTGAATTCTCTCTAAAGGGTAGCTGCTTACAAGCCGGATAATCTCAGATTCACTCACCCCGAGCCTTCGAAGTTCGCTAATGGCAACATATCTTTCTTCATCCGGCCCGGCCTCAGTCACCTGATGGCCTCATCAATTGTTTCAAAGAATAGCTCATCTAGGACTAGCTTTGGACAGCACTTTGGCTCAAGTGGCTTAGGGCGCACTCCCAGACCGGCCCGAATGAACATGGGCGCAAGGTCTTTACCTGAGATGAGACGTACCGGGCGACCGGGAAACATTTGGGCGGAGTCAAGGGCGGCCCTTGAAAACTCGCCGGTTGAGACAATAATGCCTTGAGAAGCTCCGTGACGAAGCATAGCCCCTCTTAATTCATCGACAAAGCGTCTTTGGACGGGCCCCGATTGCTTAACCTGCACCAAAACCAGGCTATGAGTCATCTGGGCTTCCATTCTCGCAACGATATCTATCCCGCCGTAATTACTTCTTCCCCTCCAGTTCTGACAGCCAACGATCCGGACCTCCTTGTAACCCTTAGAAGCGAGTAGGAGTTCAACCGCTCTCTCAAGGCCGGCAAAGCTCAGCCAGGACAGGTGAACCGCTACCTGATCTTCTAATTCTCGAACTTCGGTCCCAATCACAGGATCTCCTTTATTTCAAGCCAATCCTCTCCCGTAATTGCCTTTGGCCCCCATTGACCCGGTCTAACATCCCTATATTGAGGCGTGAGATTCCCCTCGCTATCATGAGACTCTTCTGGAAGGCATCCAGAGCAATCCATCGCCTCACAGACGTAATCTGAGAGAAAAGCTCCGCCTTCACTAAAGAGTTCCCGAGGATCTAGGCGTTTACCGGTTTGCCTTTCAATCGCCGAGATGACCCGGCAGACAATGAGAAAGGACGGGTTGCAATGGCCCTTTAAGAGTCTACGAAGAGTTGTCTTAGGGACCCCGGAATCTGCCGAGAGTCGCATTCGCACCCTGCCGCTATACCGAGGAACATGGGTTATTGCTTCTGATAGGCGTGATTCAATCCGGTCGGTTCGGCGTTCATATCCAATTAAATTCGTCATGGATTCAGCGTTGCCGATGAAATAAATGCGGTCAAAAAACTGATCCATTCGTGGACTTTCATTGCCCTAAAATGGCAAATACGGCCTGCCCCTTAAATTGGAATCATTTTTCTGGGTGCAAGATGGTTCCTCGCAGCACTCTCTTTGCGGATCCAAGGGGCGGGAGTTCTGGAAGACCTGACAGGTACCCCGCAAGTGCAATCGTTGGATCAATACCAAGAACCTGACAGATGAGGACGAACTCAAGGACCTGGAGTTGACGCTCACCTCGCTCCACTTTCGACATAAAGCTCTGGGGAAAATGAAGTTTGTCCGATACCTCGTTTTGAGACATACCAGTTTTGAGCCGGACGGAGCGCATGTAAGCTCCGAAAAGGGCATGATCGGGTAGCGGGACGGTGCGGTTTCTAGCTCCCACCGCTTAATCATGACCGTATGAATATAGCTTAATAAGGTTTTTATGGGTAAAATGTTCTCACTTCTGCCCTAAATAAGGGCCGAGGAGGCAAACGCTATGAAAATGAAATACCATATTGCAGTCGCGCTCAGCGCGCTCTTTCTTTCCGGCTGCGGCGGCGCGTCGAATTCTTCCACCAGTGGAGGAACCGCTAGTCCGACCGCCTCGATAAAGGCCAATGCGACTACCATTAACTACGGCTCTCCGGTGACGATCACTTGGAATGCGACCAATGCCGAGAGTATTACCTCGAACTTTGGCGTCTCAGGTTCTGAGTTTAGCGGCTCGGTTACCGACACTCCCGCTAGCGATACAACCTACAGCATCACTGCAAGTGCCTTTCAGAACGTCACAAAGTCCGTCACTGTTCATGTGAGCGCAGGCACAAAGAGGATATTGCTCGTTGCCGACCAGTCACAACCAAACATTGCGACAATTACCCAACTCTTGCAAAGCACAACCAGTGTTCCCGTGACCGTCTCACTCACTCTGCCGAGTTCCTTTAACGCGGATGTGCTCGTTTTAACAAGTGCTTCCCTATCGCCTAGCGACTGGCCCAAGGTCACATCATTCTTATCTTCTGGCGGCAGTGTTGTGATCGTTGGAACAGCCGCCAATCTTCTTGCCACTGGAGATCCGAACAATAACGATCTTTCCTCAATTGGCAACGTGCTTGCAGGAGTAACGTCCAGCCAACCGGGATCCATCTTTGACCCATCCGTAAGCATCGTATCTCAAGCCCAACCTGGATTTTTCCTGTCTTCAACTGTGTACGGAGTTTCTTGGAAGGCCGAATACGAAGTATCCCCGGTGAGCGTAAATGCCATTGGTCTCGCGAGCGATTCGAGCGGAAATTTTGCCGCCTTCGCTTACAAACCCCCTACTGGCGGGCGCATCTGTTATCTAGAAAACGTCGGCATCGACTCGTCTGCAAGCGCAATCGCAGAGCAACAACTTCTCACCGCCGAGACCAGGTGGGCGGCGGGATAGACCGCAAAACTGTCATTTGAAATTTGGCACCGCTTGGGAGGTACTACATGTCGATACCCAAAATTTTATTTGAAGGGCTGAAATCCTGATTCGCCAAGATGGGCGTGCTCAAATACGAGCAAGGCTTCGGAGGCCAGATTAACTAGGGAACTGTCACTTCTGATTGCCAAGGCGATTCAAAACATTACGTGATTCACGTATGACGGAGAATGATAGAATGATGAGAGAACTAGAATAAGCTGGATTGCTTCCTAGGGGTGACCCCATTAAATCCTCGAGCTTATGCTAATTGTATCTGGATCTATATGGACAAGTTTGACGCAGAATTTCTTTATATTCTTGGACGTGCCACTGACAGCGTTTCGGGCAAATTGGACGGGCTTTCAGAACCGCTGACGTCTGCAGTGGGACGCCTTGATTTCGCGATAAATGCCCGGTATTTGGTCCAGCAACTAATTTCTCTGGGAGAGCAACTCAAGGTATCACCCGCCACTTCCAATAGTGTGATCGAATTAATAGATTTATTATCAGAGGCAACTCCTGACGGATTTTTGGAGCGTGTAGACCCAGCTCATGCAGAACATTTCGCGCAACCCTTCAGGAACACCTACGCGTCCGAAGTTAAGTACAGTATTTCAAAATTCGATACGCACCTGAGGGGCGATTTTCTAGAGCAAAACCTTTATCGAATTGCTCAGACAGGAGCATATGATACAAAAATACTGTTGGAAAAAGGTGAACGCATGCTGAGCGGGAACCCAGAAGCATTGAGAAGCTATCCGCAAGTATTAGAGGACGTACGGTCATCAGCTAGGTGTTTGACTTTTGAATTGTGGACAGCGGCAGGCTTTCATATTGCCAGGGCGACTGAAGGAGTGTTGCAAGAATATTGGAAGCACGTCCGACGAAAGACGGATCTTCCCGTGAGCCACCGCAAGACGTGGGTTGCTCTATGCCGCGAGCTCCAGTCCAAGCCTGCTAAAGACGGGAAACCGGAGATTGCAGGTACTGGCGATCAGGCGCTTGTCGAATTTCTCTTATATCTTGGCCAAAACTACCGAAACCCATTGATACATCCAGAGCACAGCTTGGATGCAAAGGACTGTGGGCTGCTTTTGGAGGGATGTAAAGCAACCATTATTAAAATGTTGGACGTTTTACATCCATCTTTTTAGCCAAAGGCCAAGGTCAGCAACCGCAATAGTCCGGTCCATTTCTAAACAATTAGCTTCTCTTTCGGCGCTCTGCCCGTTTCGAAGATAACTCCGGTAGTGGTTCACATTTTTATAGATTCTTTAAGCACTTGCTATTGCTGGATGAATGACTAGCCATCTTGCCAGACTTATTACCGGTGATGCTTTAGCGCAGCTTAAGAGCTTGGCGAGCGCTTCCATTAACTGTTGCGTGACGAGTCCGCCGTATTGGCAACTTAGAGATTACGGAGTCAAAGGACAACTTGGCTTAGAAAAGACCCCAGAGGAATACGTCTCAAAACTCGTTAAGGTCTTTGAAGAAGTCAGAAGAGTCCTAAAAGCAGATGGAACCCTCTGGCTTAATCTAGGAGATACCTACGCCTCAGATTGGCCCAGTCCAAGGCGCAATATTATGGGAAATGGCTCCATGAAACAAGGTTCCAGGAAATTTCGTCCTTCCCGCCTTGGCACTCTCAAAGATAAAGATTTGGTTGGAATCCCTTGGCGAGTGGCATTTGCTTTGCAACGATCCGGCTGGTATTTACGCTCAGATATTATTTGGCAAAAACCTGACCCTATGCCAGAGTCTGTCAAAGACCGACCGACCAGATCCCATGAATACGTGTTTCTTTTCGCTAAATCCCATCGCTACCTGTATAACGTTGATGCCATTCGTGAACCTCATCTTGCAGAGAGTTTGAAAAAACTGACCTCACCTTGGAAAGGTAGTAAATGTCGAGGAATGGCCGCAGGCAACCAGACGCTTCGCCCTAGTCAAAGTTGCCACCCACTTGGCCGCAATAAACGTACGGTTTGGACGATTCCGGTCGCTGGGTACCGAGGGGCTCACTTTTCTGTTTTTCCTGAAAAACTGGTTGAACCCTGCATCTTAGCGGGTTGTCCCAAAGAAGGAACGGTTCTTGACCCCTTTGCAGGCGTCGGAACAACCCTTTTGGTTGCAAGCCAACTAGGGCGCAACTCTATCGGTATTGAGATCAATGACAAGTATGTTCGGATGGCAAAGGAGCGGATGGAAACTTTGGAGCCAGGAGCCGGATGAGGCTTGAAGAACTCAAATTAGACGGTTCGCTACGATTGCCAATACCAAAACCTTCTGACGGTGAGGCATTTCGAGCCTTGTATCAGAAGGAATATGGGATTACACTGAGCCCTGAAGAGGGGCTTGAATTAGCTAGAAAGGTGATGGGAATTATTTATGTCCAACAACATACGTTACTTTTTGTACGCAAGGAAGAGCTCGGAAAATGAAGATCGTCAAATGCAGAGCATTGAAGACCAAATCAATGTCTTGCAACGTTTAGCAACTAGCCTCAACATCCAGATCGTCGAAGTGGTGGAAGAAGCCAAATCTGCTAAGGAGCCAGGTCAACGTCCGGTCTTCAACTCACTTCTTGAGCGCATTGGCAGGGGCGAAGCCGACGGCCTATTGTGCTGGTCAATAAACCGTCTCTTTCGTAATCAAGTCGATTACGCCGCAGTTGCCTGGCTACTCCAGCAAGGCATTATCAAAAGTATTCGCACTGTCGATCGGGAGTACTTGCCAGTCGATAATGTGCTCTTACTCGCAATTGAAGCTGGTTTTGCAACACAATACTCAATTGATCTGTCAAAGAATGTCAAACGAGGTATCCATGAAAAAGCACTCCGAGGGATGTATCCAAACAAGCCGCCTCACGGGTACAAAACCGTCGAAGCCGTCATCGGTCAAAAACTAGCTCACGGCATTGAGGTTGATCTAGAGCGTTTTGAACTCATGAGACAAGCCTGGGAAAAAATGCTGACTGGGGCGTATACCGTACCCCGGATATTTGAGTTTTTGGAGAGCAAAGGTTTTAAGAGCATCAAAACAAAACGGGGTCTAAGTAGCCCGATCGCTAGATCCAGCCTCTACCGACTGTTTAAGAACCCCTTTTACTACGGCTACTTTTGGTTTGGTGGTGTCTTATACCATGGCACTCATCAACCGATGGTCACCAAGGCAGAGTTTGATCGGGTTCAAGCCCTTCTGCAACGTAATGGCCCGACCAGACCCCAGCATCATCAGTTTGCCTTTACCGGTCTCATTCGTTGCGGGATCTGCAATTGTGGCATCACCGCCGAGCGAAAGGTCAAGCGTAGCGGAAAAACGTACACTTATTACCACTGTACTGGCAAGCGCGGTTGTCCAGCAAATTCTGTCTCAGAGTCCTACCTTGAAACTTCTATCTGGGCTCTGTTTGATTCTTTGAAACTAGATCCACCAGTTGCCCGACTTGGGGTTGAACTAGTAAGCAAAGAAAAACTAACGAACGTTGATGATCCCGGTGCCATACTCCTCCATTCCACGATAATGTCTTTACGACGAAAAATGGAGCGCATCTACGAAATGCGAGAAAATGGAGAACTTTCATCTAAGGAATTTAGTGAGCGCAAGGGACGAGTTCAAACGGAGATTATCCAGTTAGAAGAAGAAGTAACCTCCCAAGGCATGCGCTTTGAATCCAACCGAAAGGCCCTACGCTCCGCTTTTGAATTGCTGTCCCATAGTGACATGGTTCATGCCCCACTGGATACGAAACGCCAGGTTGCCTCACTACTGGCTGATGAGTACGTTCTCACTCAAGGAAAGCTCCATATTCGACCAAATTCACTCTTGCTCAAAATACGTAGGTTAGAACCGCCAAAAGAGGGGGATTTACAGGTTCAAGACGAACAAAATGTTCTAACCAGTTCCATCGTGCGGCGATGGTGGAACGATGTTCGAACTCTGCTGACAGGTTCGGAGACGTGGTCCATCGGTGGCGTTTCGGTTCAAGACGGATCCAAAATTCCGAGAATATGAATCTAAATGACTAAAAGTGCCCGAACCTCAAATTCAAGTCCTTTTACTTTAGTCAAGGTAACAAGATCGTGAAGCGCGTACAAAATATTGAGTGCTTACCTGGTCCTTCGTTTGAAGAACAGTACTGCGCACATTATCTTGGAAATAGAACGGCTGGTAGAATGGCCCCTTTCCCTAAGCCCTTGTTCAGGCAAAATAATGAGTGAAAGTTTGCTTCATTTGCGTTTGTAAACACGTCTAAAGCAATATGTCAGAGAAAATGGAGACAACCGTGAAACTCATGCCTCCGGTGCTCGTTGGAAATCCAAACCTTGTTCCGCATTTCACGCAAATAGGGCAGTACGTAGTGAAGTGCGACAAGGGTGAGCTGTACGTCATGAAGATTAATACACAACAGGATCTTTCTACTGGTCAAAAGTTGAAGGTGACCTTCAGGCAAGCTAATGAAAGCCAAGTGCGCCAGAGACGAGATGCCCCCCAAGAACCAAAGACGATTTAGAGAACGGTTAAATAAGGGTGAGCAAAGGGTCTCCTCCGAAAGGCCGGATCTTATAAACTGCAACTAATTTCCGGTCGTCGGGAAGTGATTTCCAGTCTCGGTGAGAATCACCTTCTCAATCGGGGTGGAGCTAGTAATTGAGGTATATCCTGTGATACAAAAATTCACCGCTTTTGAACCTCTGAGAAATGGCTCTCGCATCCCAAAAGTCGGTGATTCCGTACCTTTAAATTGAATATGCTCGGGTATAAATCTACATCCTTGGATTAACATTTCCTGGTTTTCGAGTTGTATGTGACTCATTCATTCGGGGTTAAAAAAGAGGCGTCGCAGAGACTATTATCCTACTTATTTCAAGTGCCGCTAAAACCTTAAAGAATTCTTACTGAACTAAAGTTCAGGAGTCTAATTTGAACCCAAAGCAGATTCCATCTCAGCAAGTATTACCTGTACCGCCTCTTTTGGATCAGGATGGGAATGAATTGGTCGACCAATAACCAAACAGTCGGCTCCGTTTAGGAGAGCTTCACTTGGAGTCAATGACCGTTTATGATCGTCGGTACTGGAACCGATTGGTCGAATACCGGGGCTAACAATAATTGGATCATCACCAAACTTGTCCCGGATCAGTTTGATCGTCTGCCCGGATGCAATGACTCCTTCGCAACCACTTTCGAGGGCTTTGCCTGCTCGAAAGAGTACGTAGTCGTTAAGTTTTGGAGCTTCTCCTCCAAAAAGGTCCTGTAGGTCGGCTTGGTCTAGGCTTGAGAGTAATGTCACCGACAACAGCTTTGGTAAAGTGCTATTGCCTCGACCAGCGCAAGCTGCTCGAGCGGTCGCTCCATTTCCGTGAATAGTCAAGAATTTTGCTAATCCAGAAATTTCCCTGACGGCACTTTCAATCGTTTCTTCGATGTCATCCATTTTCAAATCTAGGAACACATCTTTGCCAGATTCTTGAAGTTCGCGGACGAAGCCTAACCCACCTTGGAGAAACAATTGCCACCCGACTTTGTAAAAAATAACTTCATCTCCCAAAGTCCGCACCAGACTCCTCGCCATATCTTGAGATGGGCAATCTAGTGCCACAATGAGCCTCTCGCGAGCATTTAAATTCTTCTTCATTGGGATTCCTTGATTAGCTGCCATTACATATTTTTGAGTTTTCCATTTCTATTTGATTCATTGCTGTAGAGACGTTGGAGGAAGTTGGGAGGATTCTGAAGATAATTTTACCTTGAACAGGGACCTTCCTTGATCATAACATTCAACTTGCATTTTCGGAAGATTGTCGTTCAAGCCTCGAAGGTTCAGGTTGCCGGTGCTCGGATCCGACTTTGAGCGGATTGGGCTAACTCAGACACAATCGATACAAATCATGGTTTTGTCGTTCGTGAACGCAAATCGCGTTCAACATGTTGCACCGCGACTAACAAGCTACGTGTATTCGGGTAATTTTGGTCTCGTTGATTTTTCCGCTCTGAGGCTGTGGCTTCGTGGTGTTCTATGGGCATAGTTAGTGTTCGAAATATTTTTATAAGAGCAACTGTTAACTTGGAATATGTCTTCGTGCACTTTTTACTAACATGAGCAAAAAGCACCCCGTAGTAGTTGCGCTATGCTCCTACCCTGGCAGAGTGATCTCTTCCCCAGCCAGTTCAAGTCGTGTGAAGTAAGCCAGATAACTCACTGCATTGAGGAGTGTGGTAACCGTTAGATGGAATTCATTTTCAATCATTGGAAATCCTAGAGGATTCTTGCTCCACTTATTGTAGAGATTGACCTTGGTACGGTTTAAATGTGCCAAATGACCATAAAGAAATACTTCAAATACTTCCATATGTGTATATATTTTCCCGTCAAGGTTTAAAATAGAATTTCCATCGAGGAATTCATTGAGCTTTTTTCTCACATCATTGAAACGCTCTTTCCAGCCATCGCTTATTCCCACGTCGTCTATTAACTTTGCAAGACTCGCAAAGGAGACCTGGTCGTTGTTCTGGACAAACATTCGAACTGTAAGCATCAGCGCATCCACTGCTTCTTCTTCGGGAAAGTTGTTACTGAATCCACCACCAACTCCTTTACTCCAGCTGAAACTTAGTCGAGTCCCATCTTGTTTAATGATTTTCTGGAGATAGTTTGACCTTGCGACGCGATCTGCCTTTTGCAGGAAGAGTTTTAGTTGAATCTTGGATGAAGGATACATGCTTGCATTGTAGTACTTAAAGATGCTTTTGTTCTTAGATGGAGAATTTTGAACGCTCCTACTTCGAAACCTGCCAAAAGTCAATTCATCTTAAAACATCAAATATAACTTGAGGGATTCTTCTGGTAAAAGAGAATTTAGTGAGCAAACCCGTTTACTTCTAGATCTAATTCTGTTATGCTTTTCTGGGCACCTTAACCAAGTATTGAGATGGGCTCACTGGGTTAGTTTTCAGCCTGGTGAGCTCTTCTCAATTTAAGGAGAGACAAGGAAACATGTATGACTCAAAATTCACTACTACGCCATCCACCTCTGACCCTCACTAAGTCACACGTCGCCCAAGAAATAATGGTTACCAACTTCTTTGGTATTCAAGAAGTAGCGACACACTTCGATGTATATCATACACCACTAGAAAAAGAGGTACTTAAGGAAGTACCGTGGAGTGTAGAGGTACTTGAATCTCACAAAGACGACTTTCTTTTAGTTGCCGGGTACCCAATCGCGATCCGTTCAATATTTAATCTCTACCCCACGCTCTTCTACGAAACTCAGTTGACCGGCTGGGGACAAAGGGAACCGTGTGTTAATCAAGATCACGTCGGTACTCGTTGGTACTTGATCCGGAAATCACCAGCCGAAGCAACCCTCGGGGAGTGTGGCTGGCTACGGCAACGTGGCTTGTTATCTCCCAATGAAGAACCGGTGAAGGCTTGTGAGATGGTCTATGGGATCATCGGACACTTTCTAGCAACCGGTGAGCGGCTTTTTGAGAAAACCTGGGCGCGCTGCGCCGATCTACTCGAAGGCGGTTGTTGCGGTGATCATGCCATGGTCGGTTGCTTTGAATTTGGTGGTCCAGGTTGTGGGTTCCAAGACAAACGAGGTGGTCTACATGTCACGTTTAGTGGTGTTGAAGGAAGCTTGTACAAACTTGGTCTGGCTTCAGCTCGGATTCCGGGGCGTTAATCTAACGGCTACACTCCCAACATCCTGGTATTTCTTGCCAGGATGTTTTTTACATGGAATCCGCTTGGTGATGAAACTCCATGTGCTTTCGATGGCTGTCGTTAGAGTGCACTTCAATAAATCCAAGTCGCTTATACAGTTCTTGTGCTGGAATATTGGAGTTAAGGACCGTCAAGGAGACGGAAAGTTTCATCTCTTTTGCTAGTGTAATAACATCAGTTATAAGCCACTTCCCAATCCCTTTTCCTTGAGCTAATGGAAGAAGGTGAACTTGGTCAATGTAGATGCTTGTTGCTTTAACGGTCGTTGTGATCGCTCCAACCGGTCTACCTTCAAGTTCTACGATTTGCGTTTTATCACGGTCAAAGTGCTTCGCAAGCCAGTAGTCCTCACAAGCGACACTATCATCTGGCCATTCTTCGAATACAAAACTTTGCATCGTCAGATGAATAAGATTCGAGACAAAAGTTTCATCCGCATCAATGGCTGGCCTTTTTCTGATGGTTTTGGGCAAGGATGTACTCATTTTCCTCTAAGACAAGGCTCAGAATACCCATGACGTAATCGAATATTTTCACATTTTGTATAATTTCAACGCGTCGAGCAGAATGCGTTAAATTGAGGCAACGTGAAAAAAGAAGGTGCTTTCTTTGCCGACAGGTGGTGTTCAGGTAGAGGATCACTGTGATGCAAAGGTAAGCAAGGGAAAATCGAAAGATGGCTTAAGTCAGTTGACTGTGCCAAACGTGACATAAAAATTAAATCTCACTCTTCACTTTTTTCCCGAGCCCACTTTGGCTCGCATTTCCTCCACCTGAATCAGATTAGGGAGGGCTACTTTGTGACAGCAATAGAGCACTCTGAGTTCGGTGAGGGCTGGCTTCTCTTCAATAACCCTTGCAGGAAGCTCTTAGCTTGGACACTAGCAGAGGTAGTACCGCTTTTAAACGAGATTGACCAACTGACGGACGACGGATGTTACTCCGCGGGGTTCGCTTTCTATGATGCCTCTCCTGCTTTTGATCCTTCCTTTAAGACAAAACGATCTGAAGTCGAGCCGTTTATTAACAAGAAATGCGGGTCCAACCTAGTTAATAAGCAAAGGAAAGCAGGCCGCGAGGGCCTGCTAGTAGTCTTCTGGTAAAAGAATGGTTGTATATGACCGATCTGCTTCGGTGATAATCCAGAACTTAGTGCGGTGACTATCTTCGTAGACTGAGAGTAAGCGAAGCTGATGGATCAGCCCCCGCTCGTTCTCAGCTTTATCTTCCTCACACAGATCACCCCAGTCCCCTTGAACATGCCGAGCGAGAAACTCCAGCACTTCTTTGGGGTCAAGGACATTTTTAGCGTGAGCGGTAATAACGATCTTACCAAGGGTGAAGAGTCCAATGACAATTCTTCGTCTCAACTAAAGATCACCTTTTCCAGTGCGTCCAGATCCGGCAGGTTCTCAGTCATGAACTCTACCGGCGTTAGACCAGCGTCGTACCCGTCCCGGAAGAGCATATCCGGTAGATCGTGAATGGAAAGACCAAACTGGAGCTGGCAGACATCGTCAACCCGCTCCATCCAAATGTCGAAACTCATCGTCCATACCTCCTAAGGTTGCTAATGTGCTAGGGCGAGGCCCTATCTGTTCACTTTAGGGGAGTTTTAACTAAGTGCAAGGTTTAGAACCACGAATGGCTTGACTAACAGTTCAGATAATCGTACGATCAAGTCATTGAATTAAAGTTAGGGAGGGGCTTTGCAAAGGACACGCCATCTCTCCACGACAATCTAAAGGACCAGTCTCATCAGACCAGAGTTTTCCTGATCTGTCTGAGCGAAGATACGAAGACGTTCAGGTCACCAAAGAACTTACTAAGCGTCTGTCCCAGATGCCAAGGACTACATTTTGCTATTGCATTGAGCAATGGTTACTGCGTACCTATGTTCCTTTAAATGGCTTGCCAAACCAAACGGAGCCGGTGACCTATCTTGGAACGCTCCCGACCGAAGCCTACCGACATCGCTATGCGATCGGTGCGGAAGAGTTCCGATCAGTCTTTGTCATCGTGGCGGATCATCCGGAACAAGTCAGTCCTTCACTAGTTCAATCATTCCGACAATTCGTCAAAAAGAACAATGGGCTGGTTGGTTACTTGTTCTGCCAAGAAGAGGTTTCTCCAGATGTGATTGAGTTACCAACCAAAGACAAGGATTACTCTGTGCTCGTCATTGCCGGAGAGATGATCGCTGGGATTATGCTCGACAAAGGAGTTGGCGTCAGACAACACCCCCTCTGGCACCTTGATGGTCCTCGCTGGATGATAGATGAAGAATTCTTCAACCTGATCCGTAAGTTAAGCCAGTTCGTGCAACCCTAGGTGAGTTACCCTTTCCGTTTACTTTGAGTAATTCGTCGTGGTATTTGGTAGTTTCCAAACGAAGTTCCCTTCAAGACACCCACAACCCTGGGACTGGCATTGACGAGTTTTCGATGGTTGGCTCTGACAAACTCAGCAAAGTAGAAACTAGATTTGATATCAAAACTATGACATGATCCGTTTGAACCTAAGTAACTCACAGTGCGACCTAAGCCAAAGCAGTTTTCGGAGAGACTTTGCTTTACTAGTAAGAGCAATGCTCCGCACAAGCAAATGTCAATTAGAACGGCAATCCCTGTGACCTCACCTGCCAAGATTAACCATCTAGTCATCAGTGCAAATAGTGCTCCAAATATGCACGCGATCACAAATAGAAGAAGCCCCAGAAAAAGAATTCCTTCCGTCCGACGAATATGTTTCTTACAAGCGATACAATATGGCACTTCCCATGACCAGGCCTTTGTTCGTGACAACTTGTTTCGTTCACTCCCAATCACAGGTAGATATGTCAAAGGATACGCCCCGCAACAGGCGCAGGAACGTGGAAAGACGAATTGTTTTCCGGAGACATTTACTCGCATCTCCAAGGGATAGATCCAATTATTGGGAAATCCAAGAATTGACACCAAAAATGGGCTGATATTTGCCCTTGTCACCTGCCAAGATCAATTGCCAGCACCAATAGTGCCCTCGGCTGAACGGGACTATGTTCGACTTCTGTTATTAGAGGTAGACTTAAGAATCTTACCAAATGGAAACCAGGCAAGCGAAAGCAATCCAGCGAGAAGTATTCCTTCAGTAATCCAGATGTGCTTTTTACAGGCAATGCAATATGGCATGTCCCATGACCAGGCTCGGGTCCGAGGCTATACCCAACAAGGAAGACGTACGCTTCTGAGGCTTCATGAGAAGGGAGATAAGGAAAAGAAAATCTCTTGTCATCACATCCTCGAAGAGTATCTCGACTCGTACCTTCGAGTCGCCGGGCACGGTGCTTCGAAAGACGCGGTCATATTCCGAACCGCGATTGGTCGCACGCGACGGCTATCAGGAAATGCGATGACTCGCTTTGATGCGTGGAAGATGGTGCAGCGGCGCCTTAAGGACTGTGGCATTGTCGGTGAATTTTCGAACCACAGCTTTCGTGCGACAGGGGTAACGACGTTCCTCGAGACCGGTGGAACTTTGGAATCCGCCCATTTTATCGCCTGGCATGCAGACAGCCACACAACGAAGCTGTACGACCGCCGAAAGCAGCGCGCGATACTAGAAGACCTGGAAAGGGCGAGATATTGAACCCAAATCCAGCGAAGAGTATAGTCGGCGGCTCAAACTGAACACGATGAAGAATGGCAGACGCTCTTAAACTCTCCGACAGCTTGAATGGCCTTACTTTGGTTCAGTCGCCGACGATATCGACGCAAGTGAGTCTGGCATCTCTGCTTGAGCGCGTAGACGCTCAGAGAATTGATGCGTCTGCGTGCCTCAACCAAGAATCACGCTCCGATATGGGGCAGTTTCTGACACCTCTGCCAGTCGCTCGACTGATGGCCTCGATGCTCCAATGCGAGGGGCATGACGTCTCGCTATTAGATGCTGGAGCTGGAATTGGCACCCTTCTTAGTGCGGTTATTGAGGAGCTTTGCCTAAGGGGAAGGAGACCTAAAAGGGTTCGCGTCGTAGCGTACGAAATCGATTCAGTCTTGCTTCGCTATCTTGAGCAAACTTTGGCACTCTGCCTCGAAGAGTGTGAGCGATGCAATATCGAGTTCAGTTTTGAGATAAGAGCCCGCGATTTTATGGCCGACGCCTCCGGCAGGCTCAATGGAAGTCTCTCTGAGTCAGCAAAAGAACCTGAGTTCACTTGTGCTATTCAAAACCCGCCGTATCGGAAAATCAACCGAGGCTCTGACGCCAGAGAGTTCACGCGAACCATCGGTGTTGAGACGAGCAACCTCTATGCGGCATTCGTGGCCGCGACTTTGCGGCTCCTGAAACCTGGGGGAGAGCTTGTCGCGATTACTCCTCGGAGTTTCTGCAACGGTCCATATTTTCGCCCGTTTCGCGAGTTCCTTTTGTCACGTTCATCGCTTAAGGCGCTCCACCTTTTTGACTCGCGTCAAAAGGCATTCAAGGACGATGCTGTTCTCCAGGAAACCGTAATATTTAAGACGGTTGTTGGAGTCCGACCGCCGGAGTCAGTTCAAATATCATCAAGTGCCGACGCAGAAGACGAGCTACTAACGCGCGAGTTGCATTACTCTGACGTCGTTCATCCAAACGACCCGGAGTCGTTCATCCACATAGTTCAGGACGGGTTGTCAGCAAGTGTAAACACTCAACTCAGTCAGTTCACCACTCCCTTAGCAGACTTGGGTCTCACTGTCTCGACCGGTAAGGTCGTCGACTTCAGGGTTCGTCCCTTTTTACTGAGTCAGCCATCAGCCACAAGCGCCCCCCTAATTTATTCGAGCAATTTTCAAAAGGGTCAAGTAACGTGGCCAAAGTTTGGCAAGAAGCCCCTGGCTCTTGAGGTTTCGCCTGAAACTCTCGACCAGTTTGTTCCCAATGAAGAATACGTTCTAGTCAAGCGTTTCTCAACCAAAGAGGAGAAGCGCCGCATAGTGGCCGCGATATACGACCCTAAACAAATCTGTTGTGAGCGAGTCGGTTTCGAGAATCACCTTAATTATTTTCATGCCAATAGCAGAGGCATTAACCGGGAGCTTGCTCGCGGTCTCTTTATCTACCTTAACTCTTCACTCGTGGATTCACAGTTTCGGCAGTTCAACGGTCACACGCAAGTAAACGCGACTGACCTTCGCAACATGCGTTATCCCTCGCGGGCTGAACTGCAGAGATTGGGGACGAGAATCGAATCAACCAATCTCACTCAACAGCAAATAGACTATATTCTCAAAGAGGAACTTATGCCCAGCGACCAAACGGGAGACCCCATAGAAGCAAAGAAGAAAATAGAAGAAGCCACCCGAGCGCTCACGGACCTTGGCTTTCCAAGGCAACAGCTCAACGAGCGTTCGGCCTTAACGCTTCTCGCTCTTCTTGACTTAAAGCGGGGTGACTCCTGGAGTTCTGCCGAGCCTTCTCTGATTGGCATTACGCCGATGATAGACTTCATGAAGCTCCAGTACGGGAAAGAATACAAACCGAACACGCGAGAAACTGTTCGACGCCAGACTGTTCACCAGTTTGTGCAAGCGGCCTTGATTCTAGAGAATCCCGACAAACCTGAACGCCCGACAAATAGTCCAAAGACTGTTTATAGAATTGAGCCTACATCGCTTCAAGTCTTAAAGACTTTCGGGTCCAAGGAGTGGGACCAGAAGGTTCGCGAGTACTTAGCCGAAGTGCCTTCCCTGAAGGTGAAGTATGCCCAGGCTCGCGAGGTGAATCGAATTCCGATAAAGCTACCCGATGGAGTCGAGATTACTCTTTCGGCAGGCGGCCAGAACGAACTAGTCAAGCGAATCATGGGCGACTTCGCCGAGATATTTACACCCGGTGGAAAGCCGCTTTATGTCGGCGACACCGGTGAGAAGCACGCTTACTACAATACTGCGGCGTTGGCTGAATTGGGCGTGATGATTGAGTCTCACGGCAAGATGCCTGACGTTATCATTTACCACGTCGACAAGGATTGGCTTATTCTGATCGAAGCAGTAACTTCGCATGGACCTATCAACCCCAAGCGACAACGCGAGCTGAAGGAGCTATTTGCCAAATCGATGGTTGGCTTAGTGCTAGTCACTGCATTCCTAACAAGGAAAGCTATGGTCAAGTACTTGTCGGAAATCTCTTGGGAGACTGAGGTTTGGGTGGCTGAGGCTCCAGAGCACCTGATTCATTTCAACGGAGAACGTTTCCTCGGACCCTATTGATTAACTAGAACAACACGACATGGCACGAACACTCACAACACAGGACATTAGCTGGTTCCTCGACCTTTATAATAGGCAACAGCTCAACTTAGAACCACCCTATCAACGGCGGAGTGTGTGGTCTGCTAAAGATAAACGGTTTTTTATCGACACCGTGATGAACAATTATCCGGCTCCGCCAATTTTTCTTCACAAGACACTAGATGAGAGTGGTCGGCCAACCTATCACGTAGTAGATGGCAAGCAACGACTAAGCACAATCATCGATTTCTTTGAAGGCCGTATTCGCATTCCAGATGACTTCGCCGAATACGCTTTACAAAAGAAAAACTGGAGTGACCTTGAAAGAGAGTCGAAGGAAAAGTTTTGGAATTACACGCTTAGCGTAGAGATGTTGCCAGAAGTAACAGACGCTTTCGTTCGCAACATATTTGACCGAATCAATCGAAACTCACGCAACTTGAAACCCCAGGAGATGCGTCACGCCAAATACGAGGGATGGTTCATAACAGCCGTCGAGAATGAAGCAGAAAAACCATTTTGGAAGCAGCATGGAATGTCGACTCCGGCTCGCACAAAGCGAATGCAGGACGTTCAATTTATCTCCGAGCTTTTTGGAGTCATTTTAAAGAAGCAGCTATCTGGATTTGACCAAGACGCCTTAGACGACCTCTATGCTGAGTACGACGACGCTTCGGAAGATCTAACGCTATTCAATGAAGACGATTTCAATGAGGAAGTTGATGCCGTCGAGACCTTTATCCAAAAGATCGGTGGAATGGAACCAGACTTGCAGAGAGTCTTCAAGGTCCAGGCGCACTTTTACTCGTTGTGGGGTCTCCTTGTACTTAAAAAAGGGAGCGGGCTCTCCGCAGAAGAATTTGCGACCAGATACTTGGAGTTCATGACCGCCGCGACTGCCGCTATCGAGACACCGAGTGACGACCAAAATGTCAACCTTTACGCTCAAAGCAGTCGTGGAGCGAGTACGGACTTAATGCCTCGCCTCAATAGGCAAAAGGCGTTGTCGTCAGCTATATATGGTGATTGAGGGAAGGTTCAGTGAAGATTGCCATACCTTTGCGGACCACTTATTCACAAGTAGAAAGGCACTTTAGACGGTTAGCTCGTGAAGTAAACGATACACTCAAACCGCGAGTTGAAGAACGAGATTGGTTCTTCTCGTCCCGTGTCAAAGCCGAGGAGAGTTTCGCACTTAAGGTAGAGACGGGGCGTGTTCCAGAACCAGCAAGCATGGAAGATTTTTTTGCTTGCACCATCATCGTTCAAACTTCCACCCAAATAGCTGAAGCCGAGGACCTTGTTTACTCACTATACGACCCAAGTTCTCGAAAACCCAAGCTCGACAGTTCAACGCACAAAGCGCCTTACAGCTTCGAGTTCGACGACCTTCGCCTATATGTCTTACAGCGCGACCAGCGGAATGGCCGAGAGGAAGACTTGATTGGTTTGATGTTCGAGATTCAAATCAAGACGATACTTCAACATGCTTGGAGCATAGCTACTCATGACCTCATCTATAAGTCGGATACTTCAAGCTGGCCTCTTCAGCGTATCGCCTATCAGGCGAAAGCTATGTTGGAGCACGCTGAAGTAACTATCGCCGAGGCCGAATCAATGTCGTCGACTCCATCTTTGGCCAAGTCAGACCGAAAAACGCAAGGCCTGCTTGAAATAATAACTCTCTCAAAGGACCTTTGGCAACCTGAGCAACTGCCTGACGACGTCAAGCGCCTAGCGGAGAATCTCTGGGAGCTGCTCAAAGCGTGTGACCAGAGACCCAGCAACTTGAAAAGCATCATTGAAGCCGAAGTATCTCGTATAGGTGTACTTCCAGTTGACTTGTCACCTTATGCGTTCACCATTCAAGCATTGATAAATAATTGGTCGATTGACTTCGAGCAAAAGTTCAAACGGCCGCACATAAAGACGCGAATCGCCATCCACGATGGCATTGAAATTCCTGAGTCGTTCGGCAAAGTTCACGACCGGATTCTCGTCTTGCAGTAGACAAGTCACCTTGCAAAAATCGCGGAACGCATTTCGGTCGTATCGAGCGCCCACAGAACGTATCGTTGCACGAGCTAGCACTTAGTGAGAGGAAACAGCCAGCACTCTGGGCTGTTTATCTACTCAACTCCGACCTTCCAATTCGACCAGTGGCGACCACGGAGTTAACTTGCGAGTTCCTGCGCACCAAGGCCCTCAGAGGGGAAATTTGGCGCAACAATGTTGTTAAAGTTTGGACGTAATCGCCACTAATTGCAAGACGAGCCAGCAAATAAAAATTGTGCCGTTAAATGAACTGCTTGGTCATACCTTTCGCTCGCTGGCAAGGCTCAATTCCGAGCGTAGTCGGATCCGGCGAGGAGGAGCCTTGCTCCCCAATGAGTCATTTCGGGTATCGCCTTGGCTCGCAAAAAGAACCTAAACCAAAAAGTTTTGATATTGGCCAATCGTCTCACAGACAGAAAGCCACTGGGATCCGCATTGATGCCAATAAGCCAGATATGGACGCCTTCAAGGTCTGGAATTAGGCCCTGCTTTTGAAGGCGATTTAGCGTGTTTTCTATTTCCACCGTTGAAAGCGTTCCATGTGTAAGGTCCAGTTCACCGGGGGTTTGTTCCACCATGTCGCTGAATATGAACAGGTTCTTGGGACTTGTCTTCGGATAGCGCTTGAAGAAGAACTCCATATCATTGATTTCGGTCAAAATATCGGTGCCCGGTCTGACTTGGTCCGTGGATCGCGCAGTTTTGCTGTTTGCTTGGTTTGTGAAATCAAAAACGTGATTAATCCAAGTGGACAAGATGGCTCGCGCCTTTTCGGCAGCGTCTCGATCCTGATACTGGGTCGGATCATTCTTGAGCTGACCCAGAAATTGTTTACACGGATCGGAAAATGCAGCGCTATTGCTTGAGATACGATCCCCATAGACAAGCACTCGTTCGGGCAGTCGACTTATGAGCTTGTGCATGTCCTTTGCATACGAATGCCACATTCCTTCCGTGGAACCACTGACGTCGGCGAGGATTCCCACCTCGCCCCGATATCCGTGTCGAGAATCACACCCGAAGGCTGTCACCACCAAGACGACAACAAGGGCCAAACGAACAAGGTTCCGTTGGAAATATCTACTTCGCTTCACTGTGGCGCTCCAGTCGCAGAGATCTCCTGCTTCCACTCGTCTTCGTTAAACTCGGTCAGTGAAGCTGGCAGGATGGGCGGGTGGTGCACGAAAACGAGCGGTGTTCGCCAGCGATTGTTCTCGGATTCATAGCAGCCTCCGAGTAACGTAGCCTGTTGGTTGATCGAATTTGCGCGAGCTAGATAATGCTCGTGGCGTTTTTTTCGACAAACAACTGTTTGTTCGTGCGCTGTCTGTGTCTTGATTTGCTTTTGTCTGGCGTCGTGAAGCGGATCGGTTAACAGATAACCGAAATAGGTGGCCAAGGTTTCTAAGGCCCACTGATACGCCAGCCAAATCGGGAACTTTCCGCTTTCGAATCCATGCTTCCCGATGCAGCGCAAATAGGCGATCCCGATTCCTACAACGCAAGCGGCGGCAAGTAAAACGGCGGTTCCAATCCAATCCTGCCGACTCGGCTGGTGCAATTTAAGGCGGTGCCCACCCCCATGGCAGAGCGATAAAATTAGGATTGTACCGGCGAACGTGAACGCCCAAGTTACAAAGTTAGTCATATTAAGACGTTCGATGGCGCTTTTGGTAAAAACCCCTTCGACGATAACGATGAGTCCGTAAAGCATCCAGAGGCCTACTTTGCCATGGGGCTGGCGGTAGGGCTTGCCTTCCATTTCTTTTTCGATGTGGTCCCTTCGCAGTTTAGATTCCTCGGTCCTGATGCAACGACTTCGGATTGCATCCAAAAGTGGGGCATCTTCCTTTTTCCAGTCCTCGCCGAGTTTAGACGTTGTTTGATTAGCCGCGTTGACAACGTCGCTGTGGAAACCCAACTCGGGCCGGTCTTCATGAGGGTACGGTGGTTTGCGACGCGCATCTTTTTTACCCTGCCGACGAGCGTTCGAATAGGTCCATGGATTCCACAGGTTAAACAAGATGATCTCCTTTTGTTTTGGTCAGTGGTGCGCGAGGGGTCGTTGATAGTTCGCTGAACGGTGCAGGACGCTCACGATGTTTTATGGTGCAATTCCATTTTCCGTCGGAAGCCTTCCAGCGTAACCAGCGCAACAATGGACTGCCGACCGCAAAGGGTCCACAAGACACCGACTGTTCGAAGTTATAGAGCGAGCCGAGAGCGACCCGATTTGATTCAGTGGCTAGAGGGATAGCCAATGTCGACCGTGCCGCACCAGTTCTATGCCAGGCCTTCCGTGAAAGTCTGTTGGTGGTAATCGACCCCCTGGGAATACTGCTGTCCGCGATCAGCCCATTAACGTTTGGATGAGATGACGGAACAATCGTTCGCGAATTCGAGACCGTCCTGAAGTCGTGTGCGGTGTGGGACTCTTTTCCTGTCCTCCTCTTGCCCGCTGCTTCTGCGACGTTAGCACGGCAATTACGCTTTCCAACTGAAATGCGCTTGACAAGAGACAGACATTCGTCTACAATATTGCATGGATAGATAGTGTTTTTCATTGCATTCACTGAGTCGTCCCGCACCTCGCACTTCTTCGAAAAGTGGCGAGCAACTAGCCGGCTCTGATTTTTCAGGCCGGCTTTTTACGAGATGCAACCCTGACTTCTATTATACGCAATGTTTCACAAAAATGTGTCGTTTTCTTAGTACTAATGAAATTTGTTACGAAATTCCCTTGTTGTTTGACATTCAGGTAAGATCATTAGATTGACTGAGTCTCAAATATTACGGAACCTCCTCTTTGATTCACCCGTGTCCGGCGTTGCGCCGGTCTTCAGGAAGGCAACAGACATTGCAAAGGAAGTTGAAACCCGGACTGGTCAATCTCTTGCCAGTGCCAAAGCTGCGGTTTCGCGCCTACTGCGTAGCGGGGCTTTCCCCCAATCACTTCAAATTGTAATTATCGAGGCATACCGTGACCGTCTCTACGAAGCCAAAGTGAGTGCGGAACGCGTTGCGTTCCTGGAGCGGGAGATGACTGAAGCCTTCAATGCGGTCGGAAGCGCGCGAGCGCGGAGCCGGCTCAGTGCGCCGAGGTCTCCGGCTTTGGCCGAGGCTTACGTTGCCGCAAGCGTGAACCACTCATTGATGCTCGTTCTGCCGTTCGTTCCACTATCAGCTGAAACAGAGCAAACAAGTGGATTGCGCGAGCAACTTGCGCTTCGAGCCGACTTGAACAATTCTTATGCAAGGGATGTTTTTCGAGTTTGGTTGTTTACCTCCGTGGCGGATTGCTACCAGTGGTACTTTGCGCTGATTTGGGAATCGGTAAACCCCGGTCTGAGTACTTCGAGAGAAGTTCCAACAAAGAAAGAGATAGGCAAGGCGAGGGAACGGGTCAAGGCAGTTCTGGACCTGGAAAAGAGAGGCTTGCTCAAAACGAAGTTGATCCGTCCCACCGCCGCTGTTGCGCATGCCATGATACTTAATTTTCGGGGTGAAGGAGAACGTAAGGTCTACGAGTGGCGCTTCGACGAGGCTGGCCACGCCCAAGACTTTCACGCTGTTGGCGGCGGGTACCTGCCGATTTGGTATAAATTCGCAGATGAGATTGAGCGAGACGATAATTGTGTCGTCGTCCAACGCTCGTGGAGCATCGGGGAATACACAAATGATTTGCTTAACAAACGTCGTTCCCCGAGTAAAATTTAGTTTCGCGGAATGATATGTCGAGAAGGCTACTGACGGTTTTTTGCAACGCTGCCTACGACAGTTAGATGGGTCAACGGGTAAGAGCCGCTGCATGAACATGATTGAGGAAAAACACATTGTTTTCCTGAAATATGAATTCGCACCTCCCATCAAAAGCAGGCGGAGAAGAACTTGGCAACAATCTAAACCTCGTGTGGACCAAATATATCCGGGATTCACCTATATTGTAAGTTTTTCGCCGCAACGATTGCAATAAACTTCACTTAGCTTGCAATCCCCGCCGCACGAACCCCAATCCGTGCATCGGTGACACTCTCCTCGCTCGTGCTTAGTTTCAGCGCGAATGTGACAGATGTTGCAATACCAGTGGCCGTCACTTTTTCCGATAAGCCGGTCAAGGTCATCCCACACAAAGCGGAAGTGCCCCTGGATTCTATAACCACCCCACACAAGTTTTACAACTTCGCCGTCGTTTCCGTGAATAACCTTGCGAGCATAGTCTTCAGTATTCTGTCGAATAATCGCTTGCCGCACCTCGTGGTCAACGAATGCCCGTTGCAACTCCTCATCATCAATGTGCCAAACGCGTCCAATTTTCCAGGCTCGAATAATGGTCTCCCCGAACCTAACGGTACTACATTGCTTTGCAGAACGACGATAACATCATAGATAATTTTAGGGGCTACAGTTTGCTGTTGCCAGGTAATGATCGCATTTCTTAGAGTCATAAACAAATCAGTTTGGTTCACATACCCAAACCGCGACGGGCCTCATCTTTTAACATAAAGTGTCAAGTAACAATCCCGCGAGGCCGACGCAGTTTGTAGAATTCAGTTCTGAAACGGCAAGTGATATGACCCAGCCAATCTTTATTAAGAAGTTATAGGATACTTTGCAAAGTGCTCTCTTTCCGGGCTCCATTTCTAGTTAGTGAATAACGCGCGGGTCTCAAGGGCGGAGTGGATTTTGTGTCGGTTGTCGCCAATAATGGTTTGGCGGTCCGCATCGCGACAGACCGCTATAGCCCGAAAAGGGCGATTACTCTTTTTTGTCATTCAGGTCTTTGCAGACTTTGAAGAGCCGATAACCATTTGTACCCGCTCTACGCTCGTTTTGTGGGATGTCTCGACCAGGAGCGCAGGCGCTATTGTCGTGGTGCACTCGTTCTGAGGCAGGTTTCTTTTCCTCGTTAATCGAATAGAATGTCGCTGTTATTGGCATTATGATATTTCTCCACTTGGAATTTCCCAAGTAATGGGATAGTTGAATTATACCGGCAGAGCGTCAATCTTTAGTTGTCCGGGCATCTTGATTAGTAAATATTACCACGCTTCTTCAGGGGGCCACACCCTTCTCCCGAGCGAAGTTTCGAATTACAAAGGCTATCAATCCACGAGCACGGGCTTACGAAAGCTTTAACGCCTACGAAGTTTGAAGTACAAAAGCACAATATCGTTTCAATTCTCGATCTGTCGGATTTGTGTCGCCGGCTGAAATCCTGCTCCGCCTAGCAGTTGAACGCGATCTCGGGAGGGAGTTCCAAGCTTCATGCCACTTCGGAGCCCTGACTGCAGCCAGAATGCACGTGCCAAGGGAACGTGACCAAGCCTCGAAAAGATCAGTCCTGAGCGGGCAGCCCTTTGCAACAGTCCCTCGAAGTCAGTCAGGATCGGGATGTATGCAACTGTCGGGTATTGGTTAGTTTTCTCTGGCGAACTGAGATAATCGAGGCAGCAAAACCCATAGGGTGCAAAAGCGCGCATGGCCATAATAGGGTGACCGAACGAATAGTGGTCTCCCCGTAATTGACTATGGGCAAGTCGACTACTCCATCGACGGCTGTATTGGAAGAGTCATTGATCGTACGGTGACTCATTACCCACTGCAAGACCTGACCACTGCGCGCCGATTCAATCTCACTTTCGATCTTCACGTATGGCATAAGCATCGTAGGAGTCTGCAACTCCACCGAGCACTCTAGCAGTTCGGGGCCACGCGGAACTCAGCGCAAGTTGCCACTCTCGATATTTTGAGGCGAGCGTCCGCTCCTGATCCCCGCCCTCGCCATACGCTTTCGAATAGACTCCGCGACCGTTCATAATGCCGATCTGCATCGAATCCTCGAGTTTCTCGCTCTCAAGTTCCTCAATGATTTCCCTGACGCTTTCGTGGGGCCAATTCCCGTCCAGGCCGAACGGACTTTTCGCTAGCCACTGGCCGAACATTGAGAGAAACATACGTTCTTGGCGGGATTCCTTAGCGAGAATCCGAGATCTAGTTACCCACAGAGTCAATTCGTCGAGGTCAATGTCATCTCCATGCTGGCCAGGCAATATCTGGAGCTGTTCGAGCATTTCATGTGCATTTTCAGGCGATAACTCGACTTCATTTTCGCGAAGTAGTGGGATATTTCCATCTTCATCCTTGAACGTTGCCCGTATTAGTTGCATATAAGCGTCCGGATTTCGAGCAATAAACCTTTGGCTCACCTTCGGTTTGCGGGTATGCGAAAGCAACCTTGAGAACACGAATTCAAGAAAAACGACCCTTTCCTCTAGTTTTCCTTCGACGTCTTCGACACGGTTCAGAAGCTCGCAAATGTCAAATGCCATTTTCCCAAACGGCACTTCGTTTGACTTTGGTGCAAGGATGGCCTGTTCCAGTGTCTCAATAATAACTGCGGGATCAACGATATGTGTTTTATCCCTTCGCGATAGTGCTAAAGTCTGAATTGCCGATGCATTATCCTCCGTGTGCCAGAAGTGCTCTAACAACTTCTTCAACGATGGCGCCGTCCACGAACAGCTCGTTCATAAGCGCCATCTCGTTCCAAAATACTACTCTAGTCTCATCTCGCGTCTCCGAAAGCCGCTGCATAGCGACAGCATCTAGTTTCATGCAGCGAAGCAAGCCAGCTTCATAATCAGGAGATTTGAAACGGTTCTCCCAAAGTTGATCGAGAACGACGATGCCAGCGGCATCGACTCTTCCGTAAATGTAACCTCGAGTAGCTAGTGCTCGGCGTCCGTAGCCCGGAGCAAGATTCCGCTCGAAAAGAAGGTGCTCTTCAACTAAGCGCCTGTTGCGGCCAACCGAATTCCCCCAAACACCCGGCTCGGAAACGGTATCAGCAAACTCTAAAAACTGATTGAGTTCATCTGAAGAAAGAATCTCCGTTACGGCCTGGTTCCTTAACTCTTTCAGCTTGGATTCACGGGCATCGAAATCCAGCGGCTCGTCCGGAAAATCAACCCAATTCTCGAATAACCATGCCCACTTCGCCCTTCGATCCTCAGGCAAGCTGGCATCTAATATCACTCTGAATCTCGCCAATGTATCTGCGGGCAAACTCCACGTTGCATCTGGGAACTTGGAATGGTGAGTCACTAGCTGCCGAATGGCATTTGACAGAGATTCGCGACCAGCCTCAGGCAAAGACGTGACGACAACTTCGAGCTGGCTAAAGAATTGACCATGTTGCTCTGGGTCAATGGTTGGAAAGTTAGCCACCAGGTCGCTCCACCGCTTAGCATCTATCTTCACATCACGCAGGAGTTTATGTGTTGCCTCCTCGGTAACCCGGTGAACGTCGCGGACAGTTGCAGATTGAAGGTACAGCCGCCCCCAAGGACGATACAATGCTTCCGACGTCGGAAGCGATACTGCGTGATCTTCTGGCAGTAAGGCAAGCAATAGCTTCCAAGAAGCGCCCGGACACTTCAGACGCAAGCGATCGAGCACTTGCAACCTATCCTCTACAGACGCAAGAGTTTTTGGCGACCACGGCAGAAACACTTGCCTCAGACTCCGAAACGGGCGATTCGAAGTGCTACCGCCCGGATCAGCCTCATCTAGACGAGCCAGCAATAGAGTTACGCGTGCAAGGAGCTTCGGGTCCCAGGCGAGCGTCTCAAGAGCCCACAATAAGTATGTGTGCGGGGACATTCTAGAAAAAAAATCCATATCCCTATCCTGAAATAGTGCTAGTGCGTAACCTGAATCCTGAACAACATTTTCGATTGAGTCCAGAAACACTGATGGGTTTGCCTCGGCCAAACGCATGAAGTAAGGCGAGATTGAACAAAGGCGCTGAACATCGTTGACGGTATGGAACAGCGTTCGCACTACCGATTCGGCAGCGCCATCTGCTTGCCGGCTGCCCTGGATGTTCACGTCAGATCCGAGAGCGCTAAAGAGCGCGAGGGTATCGGCCAGTCCAGATCGAAGCGCCGTTGAAACGCCGCTTCGATCTGAAGAGAATCTGGCTGTTCTCCGTATTTCCTCATCTGAATGCCACCTTGGATCTGATTGCGATAGCGCCTCAGTCGCCGCCTGCTCAAAGCGCAATAGCTGACTGTCATCTAGCCGATCGCAAAGTGCAGTCCAGGCATCACGTCGATCAACCAACTTGAAAATGGAACCGCTCTTCCGAATCGGAGGATCGGACACGTTAAGCCAAGGGCCTAATTGCCGAAGCAACTCTTCGTACGTTAGGCCAGAAAGGAGTGAAAGTAGCTTCTTATCTCCTTCATAAGTTTCATCCCAACTACCCGCAATTAGGCATGGCATGAGTATTCCAGCGGTTTGGGGCTCTGCCCAAGCCGGAAGTGTTGTCGCAAGGGCAATCGACCTGCGAAACGCAGAGAAGCTGCTGGCCATTCGCTCACACACTTGCGGGACTTGGTCCGGCTTTTGCCAGAACTGCGCCACTGCCAGTTGGAGAACCATTGGGTGTCTCTGCCGCAAGAGAATGGCATCTGACTCAGCGCGGTGCTCTTGACCCAACACTTGGACAACCGTATGGTCTCTGGCAACAGCGGCTCCAATCAATTCTATTGCGTCGAACGCCGGTATCAACACCAGACTTTGATAGTGTGAAGTTACTTCGCGCCACGCCGAAGGAGAACTGACGACAACTGTCCGGGCGGCAATTCGCTCAACCACTTCACCTTTGTTCGTAGCAAGAACTGCAGCGACGAATGCACGAGCAAAATCCGCTGACTCTGCTCGAACTTTGACGACACGGGCCGGTGTTTGCAGCTGTGTTATGAGGTCAGTTATCTGATCGTCATATCCTTCCACTACAATCTCGGGTGGAATGGCTGGGCTTGAATAACGACTCCAGTTCTCCCAAAAACTTTCAACGTCCGATGCTTCTACCGGCTGCTTCCGTAGCAAACGCGATACCCAGAGATGAACCGCAGGCGCACGTTGAAGCCAAGATTCAATGCTATTGCAGTCGTACAGGCACACGGCTTTCCATCCTTTTGTTGACCACTCGGCAATCGTAACCTCCTTCTTATCCCATGGCCTGAGAGTTAAAGCGACATACGTCGTGTCAAGCGCAACATATGGATCAGGTAGTAAGGTCCGCTTCTTAAAGTCGCCCGTCGCCTTCGCACGGTGATCCTTGTGTGAAGATAGCTCCCAAACTGATCGGCCCGCTGGAACGTGGGCGTCCATACCTGCGGTTTCAACAAGTCCATCATAACCGTGCAGGGTAATGCCTTCCTCTGAAGCAAACTCTATTCGAAGCGGTTGTTTTGCCGTAGCGAAACACAACCTCCTGATTAGCTCAGGAAACCTTCCCTTTGCTTCTTGGGTGTCCGCCCAGTTGGCCAGATCAATTGCTTTCGCAAGGAGTTCAAAAACCATTTTCCAGTGTAAATCTCTTGCCGACTGCAGGCTATATGTTCGCCGTTCAATTGTCGGTTGATTCTCTAACCGTAGTACGTCCCTAGGATACCGAATAGCGGGGATATTTCAATTGTGCGAGTCAACCCGGATGAAGAACTCGTTCAACCTCTTCCGCTCCTTCACTCTTCACAAATGATCTAAGCCGATCATCCATTCGAGCGATGGCGATTACGTCTAGATCAACAAAATTAACGCAAAGGCGGAACGAACCAGCGAAGCGGCCATACCAATACTTCCCAGAATGAGTGACCAAACGATAGACAATCTTGCTTGCAGGATCCTAAATTCATTCATCCATCGAATACACAGCGGCTAACCAAATAATGCATGTAGTGCCTTTTATGCGTTTCTAAACACTCGTCGGAATGGTGGCTTTCTTTGGTGGCTTCCGGCATGAAGACACAGCATCGCAGGGGAACGACAGTTAAAGGATTTGAACCTGAATTGGTGTCATGGGACCGATCGAAACGATCAAAAATTCGTCTCTTAATCAGCGGGTCGTAGGTTCGAGCCCTACACGGTCCACCATTTTTTTCTTGTTCTACGCATACATAATACAGAGCCTGCGTTCGGGACGCTTCTATGTGGGGCATAGCGATTGCGTCTCCAGGCGGATTGACGAGCATAATCGTGGAAGGTCTAAATCGACCCGCGGGCATGGTCCTTGGTTGCTGGTTCATTCAGAGTCGTTCTCGAGCAAAACTGACGCTATCAAACGCGAGCTTCAGATCAAGAAATGGCGAAGCCATATTCTAACTAAGCAATTGGTAGAGCAGTTCCGATCTGGTCGGGACGCGTCGTAGGTTCGAGCCCTACACGGTCCACCACGCAGCTTTATCGCTACGATTCACCTAGTTCCTGTGCCGAAGCAAATTCGTGATGAGCTGCTGGCAGTAGATTTTTGCTCAAGGTCGACAGGAATACTTTTGGAGTTGACTTCTCATTCCCCCAACCCGATTCAAAAGGAAATTGACCCTGATTTTGGTATACTTTGTGTCCGCCACAGGAGGCGCAGTTTTTGCAAAATCGTAGTTATCTTTTTCTTCTTTTCGTATTAGGTCTTGGCGTCGCATCAGCAATTTTGTACACCCGATTTGCTTACAAATTGGGGCTAGACGTTAAGGGCGGTGTGCAATTTACCTACGCGGTGAAACCAATTGAAGGTCAGACCTCAAAAAACGTCAACATCGAAGACATGCTGACGAAGACCCAAACGATTTTAGGCAATCGAATAAGCGGAATGACGGGCGTTGTTGACAGCAACATTTTCGTCAAGAAGACCGGCTCCGGAGCAGACGCTAACCAAATTATCGTGGAACTTCCTGGATTCACCGATAGCGCGGCTGCTCAGAAAGTAATCGGAACCAGTGCGAGCTTAAAAGTTTATTGGCCCAAAACAGTTAACCCGGACAACCCCGCGATAACTTATCGAGAATACACCGATGTAGCGGCAGGGAATCCCGATGATCCGTCGGTTAATTTTTATGATAATTACACTCATCAAACCTTGACGCCGGGTACGCCGGCTTACGCCAAAATGCTTGCCTCGTGGCAATTGCTCGTGACTGGAAATGACCTCCAAAATGCAACTCCTGAGGCAATTGGCAACGGAAGCTATAAACCAGACATTAGCTTCACCTCCGAAGGCGGCACCAAAATGGCTGATTGGAGCACCCAATACAAAGGGCAGGGTGAAAAGGTTGCCTTCGTTCTGGACGGCAAAGTGCTTCAAATTGCGCCGGTTGAAAAAACCAGCACCCTCGGGCAGCAAATAACCGTTAATGGAACCTTTTCCGCAGCGTACGTGAAAAACTTATGCGCATTGCTGAACGCGGGTGCTTTGCCGGTTGATCTGCAACTTCTTAGCAGTGAGAAAGTTGATCCCAGCATCGGCAGTTTTGCGCTTAACAAAATGGTATTTGCTGGCATCATCGCATTTGCCGTCATTTGCCTTTACTTAATTCTATATTACGGATTACCCGGGCTAGTTGCAACGATTGCTCTAAGTCTTTACGTTTTATTCACGATCACTATTTTAAAAGTACTTGGGGCGACTTTCTCACTGGCGGCAATTGCTGGATTTGTTCTGTCTGTAGGTATGGCAGTTGATGCCAATATCCTAGTCTTTGAACGTTTCAAAGAAGAAATAAAGAAGGGTCGGACTCTGCATGATGCGCTTAATTTAGGATTCAATCGTGCCCTTCCAGCGATTTTTGACTCCAATATCTGTTCGATTATTACTTCTGCTGTTTTAGTTTACTTTGGCACCGGCCCGGTTAAAGGATTTGCGACAACTCTTATCCTGGGCGTTGTTATCTCCTTCTTTACCGCGATTACGGTCACTCGGTGGTTATTATTCTTTGTTACCGAATCGGGTCTTGGCAATAACATAAAACTCTACGCGTTGGACAGGAACTGGTTTGGAGAGCATTTGGAAAGCAAAGCTAACTCCGAACCTTTGCAAATTGTGAATAGAGCCAAGACTTGGTTTGCGATTACTTCCGTTTTCATCATTGGTGCAGCCGTATTTATGGCAATCGGAGGGCTGAAATATAATGTTGAGTTCCTCGGCGGGCTCGAGTCATCTTACGTCCGGACTAGCGATTTTCCTTCACAGCAGCAGATTCTGCAAAACCTTGCAAACTCGGGAGTAAAAGGATCGAATGTTCAATTTTCCCGGGATGAAAAAGGCCAGGTTCTCGCCAACATCACCGTGCCAGGAACCGGGTTCAGCAAAATGAACGACGACCAACGCAATGCCGTTTTAGTCAAAGATGCAGGATTGCCAGCTTCGGCAAAGGCTTTAAACTCAAGTTTTGTGAGCCCCACTGTTCAACACGAAACAACTACGAACGCCGTTTATGGTGTAATTTTCAGTTTCGGCGCGATCATTATCTATCTGGGAATCAGATTCGGAATGATGCTTGGAAGCATCAAGAACGGAATGCGATTTGGTATGACGGCTATCATCGCCGGAGCCAAAGACGTATTTGTGATTTTCGGGGTTGCTGCCTTTATCGGAAAGATACTGGGCTGGGAGATAAGCTCGCTGTTTATCACGGCAATGCTTACGGTTATTGGTTTTACCGTTCACGATAAAATTGTTATCTTTGATCGTATCCGTGAAAATCTACGCAAGCCTTTAACTGGTGAGACATTTGAGCATTTGGCCAACCGATCTGTCACCCAATCAATTGCCCGTTCTATCAACACGGCGGCAGCGGTTGTGGTCACTCTGGGGATTTTAGTTGTGTTTGGTAGCGCGACAACTGATCTTCGATTCTTCCTGATCGTTATGCTTTCGGGCATCGCATGGGGAACTTATTCTTCCATTTTCACAGCTGCTCCGCTTCTAAATTGGTGGGAAGCAACGGTTGCTAGAAAATACGGGGAAGGGGCGACACTACTGGCTTCGGCTCGGTCGGAAATGTCGAGGGCTAAGATTAACATTGGTCAAGTGGTTATGCCCACAACTCCTCAAGGCACGCCAGCTGAAGCAGATCCGAACGCCCAAAAGACGTACGGGCAAGTTCGTCGCAGGGCTAGCGCAGTTCAGAGAAGCACCAGAGAGCTAGACGACTAGCTGGAAATATCGGAATATTCAAGTTCGTGTAGGATGCGCGGATTCATTCGCCATCCTTCTTCAACGCGAATGTGCAGGTCAAGATAAATCTTACGGCCGATAAGCACCTCAATTTCTTTTCTTGCATCAGTTCCAATTGCTTTCAAAAATTGCCCTTGCTTGCCAATAAGAATGCCTCGTTGGCTTGCCTTTTCAACTAAGATAGTTGCTCCGATCCGCAACAAATTAGGCTCGTCTTCCCAAGTATCAATTGTCACTGCGGTTGCATAGGGAATCTCTTGACGCGTGGTTTGGAGTATTTTTTCCCTCACAAGTTCGGCTGCCATGTAAGTGCTGGATTGGTCGGTAAATTCATCTTCCGGATATTCGGCTGCGGCAATTGGAAGTTTGGAAATAATAAGCTCCACCAACTTCTCCACATTTGTTCCGCGATCTGCACGAGTCATCATGTAGTCTTCAGAATGAAACATATTTGAATAAGCATCGACGAATGGCTGCACGTATTCTGGTTTCAGGCGATCCATTTTATTCAGGCAAAGCAGAACCGGTGTGTCAGAGGTAAATCGAGTAATGCCAAGGGCTACTTCTTGATCCAGCTCACCAGGATGATGACCAACGTCGGTTACCACCACGATTAAATCCACGCCATTAAGCGCAGATCGGGCTGAATCCACCATTGCTTTGTCGAGCCGCGTATGGGGCGTGTGAATCCCGGGCGTATCCACAAAAATTATTTGAGAATTTGGGCGGTTGGCGATGCCAATGATTTTGCGCCGCGTCGTTTGAGGCTTATTGCTTACAATCGAGACTTTTTGACCCACGATCACATTCATGAGGGTGGATTTGCCAACATTAGGCTTTCCGATAAGGGCTACATGCCCGCATTTGAATTCGGAAGTTTCCATCCTATTCTCTCTTGCGGAACATAACTCCAACTCCGGCAGCACTGTCGACCAAGTCGGGTGATTTCGCTTCCGATCGGCTAAATGCATTGCGACGGTGTCCACCAACTCGCTTACGGCGATGTTGTCGCATATTTTGCTCCGGTTCCTCTGGCTCTTCGCCGGTTTCAAAATCGGCAATGCTTGGGCGGAGCAGCCATTCGTCGGAAGGCTCCTCAGATTCAGTCACACCTATCCAATCCGCTAATTTCATGAGAGGCACGTCTAAATCTGCTTGAGTCTCGTGGATTGAATTTGTAAATCGGGGGGGAATCTCGTCAATTTGAAGGAGTTCAGGCATGTTTGCTTTAAGAAGTGCGTCAATTTCTTCACGGAGACCAATGTAGAACAGGGAACTCGTCCCGTCCGAAACGTGTTTTCGAAGTGAGTTTGCCTCGATATTCTCAAATTCGTGCATTGAAAAGTTATAAGCGCACCAGTTCGGAGGCAATGGAATTGTCCGAGGGCCTCCGCTTCGTGAATGAGCGGATAGAAATGGCGGGGACACATGGAATGTATCCTCTTGAAAGTCATAAACATGAGCTTGAGCCAATTGACCCAAAGAGCGTATTAAACCAGGCGATACCAACGGCTCGCCGAGAAAAACAGAAGTCCAGTTGTCATCTGGCGATTCATGAGACAAATAAGGACGGACCACAAAACTAGATAAGCCAGTTTGCGAGTACTGTCCAAGAACTTCTTGGGATTCATCGTAAATCGCAAAATAACTGGGCTCTAGTTTTGATCCACCAATGATTCCTCGATCAGGAAATGCGCTTGTGAGCGGATGTCTTTTGTTAACTAACGTCGTCCCAGATTTTGAATGGAATGGCTGAGGCTTGATTGCAATACCAGTTACCTCGCGAGTTCTTTCTAAACTCTCGCGACCACTATCAAGAAGCCCAGCAGCATAAAGCCAGAATAAGACTTTATTGGCCCGCTGCAACCGAGTCTTTATTGCAGCTCGAAGTTCTGGACGAACATCCCAAGCGTTCATAAATAGGTACAACTTCGCTTCAGGGAAGGTTTCGCGATGGGCTAGGTCGCTCAACAAATAAAAGCCTGCATGAAGTCCAGATCGAAGCACCGCTTCGCATACATTCTGGATCAGTAAAGTAAAAGCATTTGGATCAACTAGGTATGCTAACGCGCGTTCATCCACGAATACCACGACTTCTGGATCTTTGACTTCGGCTGCCATGCGTCGATGAAACGCATCCAGGATTTCTCCGGCGCGCCGCCATATTCCAGGAGTTTTCAGCCAACCCTGACCGTTTGAATCAGTCCAGAGAATCCCTGAAGCATGGGCCAGTGCTGCGCCCGCTCCTCTGAGCTGTGCTCCCTCAAGGGCTTGCGGAGTTCTTAAGATTGGATTTTGGTCGTCGTCTTCGACCCTTCCGCTTAAAGAAGTTTTGTAGTCTTCTTCAAGCATAAATAACTTGCCGTTCAAGGCAATACTATCGATCGGACAAGGAAACGTTGCAGCTCCGCCCGGCTTCCGATTTCGGTAGCTTGGGGGTCCGGTGATAATATCGACTTCTTGATTCCGGAGTAATTTGCCAAGCGATAAATGGCCGCTGCCAGGATGTGAAAGTTCTAATGTGAATCCATAACTAACGCCGACTAAAAGCATTCCTTCACTTGCGCTCTTAATCGCGTAAGCCAGCTCGCCGATTCGATGAACGACCGCGTCACTCAAGAAGAGATGGTAATCAACTTGTGGGCGTTGTTTGCGGGAAGCGCGGATGAATCGATCGCCGTCGACTCCATCAGGCTGATGATCTGGGATCTCAATAGTGTCAAATTCTGCATTTCCATTGAACCAAGCCGCGCGTAATGTTACAACGTCATTCGAATAGCGAGATTTCACCCATTTTCGGAAATCATCGGTGGCCGCTTTTGAATCGTCGTGTCCGTACGACTCCTCGCGCATCCATGGATTTTTACCCAAATGAAGCCCAATGACCTTGCCTCCGTTTTCCATCTGAACAAGTTGGCCGACAAACTCTGATATGAATTCGCCAACTGTATCCCAATATTCGCAAGAACTGATGCTTGGTAAATGAGAAAGCCGAGGAGCTGATTGCTTTGCATCGGGGAACTCAATATCCCAATTTCGGGGATGGACGTAAACCAATTCAATTACAAAATTTGCAGATGGATCGGCTTCCAGCAAAGTTTTCAGTAAGCTACTGAGTTCCAAAATCGAAGCCTCAATTGGATTTGCTCCTGGTCCGATTTTGATTGCAAATTGATGCAAATGAATTCCCGCATCGCCCGCTAGTCTTATTTCTTCGCCAATGGTTTCTTTGGTTCGCGAATCGAGTAAGCCGGTTGAAAAGCCGAAAGGAGGAATTACACTATGATTAACAACAATTGTGGGAATTCCGTTACGTACGATAATTTGAGGCGCGTTGGGAGGGATATCAACGGGCGTGCGAACCGGAAGAATTTCAGCAGGTTCAACGATTACCGGTCCGACTACGGCTTCGATTTTAGTGTCATTTTTGTTTTGAGCCAGCTTCGAATTACGTGGCGTTGAAGTTCGGAACCGAACGACTAAATCTTCAAGGTCGCCGGTTTGAGGAAAGCTTGCCGAATGGGTGTATTGAGCTTCAGTATCGACCTCGGGCTCGGGTACGCCGGTTGCGGGTTTTGGCTTTCGCACTTCAATATCTTTATTAGAATCAGTTTTCCTAGGTGACCTTGGGCTCGGTTTTGCGGTGGTTCCTTTTGATCGCCAGGATAAAATCTCAAGATCGCCAAAAGAAGAGTCGGCTAGGGCCTCGTTTTCTTTTGACCCTGTTGCTCGCTTTGGTCGCGGCGTTGCGCCGTCTCTTGATGATCCGGGACTATCAACATTTAAAACCACTGCAGGACGACTGGTTTTTTTGGGACGCGTCGTGAAGGTTAACGGATTATCGTACGATTGACCCGGGTCAATTGGAGGTTGATCTGAAGTAAGTTTCTCAACCTTCTTGCGCACACGAGTTCGTTTCGTTGGCGAACTCGGTGGTGATATTAAAAGATCTGGATGAGAGTGTGATTCGTTTGAAGTTTCGACGAGGGTTGAAGCTGTTAAGTTAAGCGGTCTACGTGCCATGGTTGCATGTTAAAAAAAACTGGATCAACATAGACCAGGCGAAATAGTTGAGGCATTGAGCTATTCATTATTGATTCGGGTAGTCGATTTTTAGTTGATCTTGAGAAAAATAAAATTTTTGTTTCAGTCTTAAGGTCAATTGCGTATTTCAATTTTTATACTTATCATTGACTTTTTAAATAGTGAGCCGATTTTCAAGGCTCAGTCATAAAGACTATTCGGCGCATGTATAAGATTCCATCCGCCTCGAAAAACAGCTTGATAGCCATTATGCTCGCAAAAACTGTTTCCATCACTACTATGACATCAAAGGGGTTCAAATTGCGCGGTTTAAAGTTTTAAAGTTGGATACTACTAAATTTAACAGGGTGATGAGCCGATAAAGTGTTAAATGTCTCTCAACGTTTTGAATGTGGTAGCACCAGTCCAGGTTCAACCTGCTCAGACCAGCAGTAATCCTTCGGTTCAAAGCGACGATTTTGCTCCCCATTTGCAATCATCTCAAAACGCAACTGGAGCAACCCCCAGCGGCAGTTCTACGAATCAACCAAGTACTGCTTCTTCTCCAAACGGTTCAAAGGGGGCAACCCCAGCTGGACAGCCCTTGATAGCCGTGCCACAAAAGATTATTCCACCAGGTGAACCGTCCCAGCCGGGACTGTCGCTGGTTATTCCGCTGATGGGCAGCCCGCCGACAAGCTCAACATCAAAAAAGGAAGCAACGAAACTTGAGCCTAATGCTCTTTCGAAAACGCCGGACCTCCAAAATCAAATCAAACTCAACCCTCAACTATTGACGTTTGCGGTCCTTCCGATTCTTCCGAAGGCCGAGGTCAGCTCAAACTCACAGGTTAGCCTGCCTAATGCATCTTCACTGGCGGCAAGCGTGGTCGGTTCCTCATTGGCAGCTGAAACCCAACTGGTAGCCGGTCTCACTAAGGCTCCTTCCGCAACTCCTACAGGTGGAATCGAAAATGTAAAATCGTTGGCAGTCGTCGTTGCCCCAACCCCGTTGATTATAGCTCCTAGTGTCAAAGACGGCAAAGCTCCGGCGTTTAACCAATGGCCGAGCCCATTGCCTTTAAGGATGGCCGATTCGACCCAAGCATCAATTCAAAACCAAGCCGAGGATTTGCTGTCCACTGCTAATTCGCAAAAAGCCCTGCAAGATGGATCGGCGATTACTACAATGCTGACGACAAGTGCCAACCAAATTTCCGCTTCGCTGTTAAAATCCAATTTAGCTGACCCAACTCATTTGCCAAGCAACCTGTTGGCTGATATTTCTAAAATCACAAATGTAAGCAAATCGCCATTGCCGGTGCAAGAGGCTATTCTTAGCGGAAACGCATCCGTCGCAAAACTCGCAAGTCTTAGCGTCCAGAGTTCGGGGTCAATAATTGATAAGCAACCAGCTTTAAAATCAAATTCTGTTGATGGATCTGTTCAATCGAACAGCCAGACCAAAGGCATCATGTCAATTAGTCGAACTTCTGAATCATCGCCTAATCAAAATCAGGGTGGAGCATCTTCTCAAAGTAATGATAATCCTCAGTCGCTATTGTCTAGCTCAAAAACCGATGCAGTAAGCAACATTTCCGATTCAACCATTGCAACTGGACAGGTCGTGAATCTCGCGGCACCGCGATCTCAATCAATTTCCATATCAAGTAATACAGCACCGGTGGTTAGTAGCCAGAATAGGGCTCTAGTAATCCAGCAAGTAACGGATCGGATGCAACTACTTGCAGTGACAAATAACAAGCAAGCAGTAGTCGTACATTTGAATCCAAAAGATCTCGGTTCTATAACGATGACCGTGCAAACGTTGGGCAAATCCATTGAGGCTACTCTTAATGTTTCGCATGACGGAGTACGCGCGATGCTAGCAAATGATAAGAGCGCACTAACCGAAACGATGCAACGAAAAGGTTATTTGCTAGCTGACTTTAAGGTAGTTGATCAAGCGGCTTCATCGGGAACTAACAATTCTTCCAGAAATAGTGACCGATCGTGGACCTCTCAACAATTTATGAATAATTCGTCTCAGAAAGGATCTCAACAAAGAAATAGTCCTCAGTCAAGCTCAAATACCTTGACCGATAACACGCCTTTGACTGACCCTAAATTCTCGTCATCACCGAGTTCAATTAGATTGAACTCCTCGACCGTATTGGATTTGGAAATTTAACAATGACACCCGTACCAGCTTCAGTAGGTGCTAGCTATTATGGCGCAGTGCCTGTCCAGGCCTCTAATCAACTTAATCTCAGCACGTTTATCAATTTGCTGACGGCGCAACTCTCACAACAAGACCCAACTCAGCCGATGACATCGGATGAAATGGCGAGCCAAATTACGAGTTTAGGGCAAATGCAAGGAATGCAACAACTTACTCAGAATGCTCAGCAGCAACAAGCCCAGCAAATGATTGGTGAAACCGTGACCGCACCAAGACCAAATGGCAGTTCAGAAAACCCAACCGTTACTGGACCAGTTGTGAACGCGAGTTTAGTCAGCGGAAACTATCAAGTTGGTATACAGGATACTGACGGTTCAATCATAACAGTTAATGCAAGCGCAGTATCGGCAATACAACCGGGAACAAATATAACTCAAGCAGCAAACCTAATCGGTGCAACTGTATCTGGCAACATTCCGGCTCAAAACGGATCAACCGCTCCGCAAGCAGTTTCTGGCTCAGTTTCGGGAGTTTCAGTTGTGAACGGGCAAGTGGTTCTCAATGTACTGACCAGCTCCGGTGCCACAGTTCAGATGCCAGAAAGTGGTTTGACTCAGATCTCTAATTAAGAAATGGATCCAAAGATTCCCAACGCCACGATAGCGAGCTTGTTGCAGCAAAACTCAATTGCTCCAATTAGCAAGTCTTTACCGAACATTCAATCGGATAGCCCGATCGAATCGGATTTTAGCGCTCTATTACAGGAGAAGTTAAAGGTGAGCAATCATGCGAGTACAAGATTGCAAAGTCGAAATATTAGCTTGGGCCCGGATGAATGGAATCGCGTCATTGGCGGAGTCGAGAAAGCTGCTGCTAAAGGTGCGAAGGAATCTCTGGTAATGGTCGGAGATGTCGCGTTAGTTGTGAGCGTTAAAAATCGAACGGTAATTACTGCTGTTGATAAAGACAATCTGAAACAAAACGTGTTTACAAATATAGACAGCGCGGTCATAGTGTAGAAATATCGTAACTAGTAAGCCTACTTTAGCAGGACTGTTTCTTAAGAAATAGATGTTAATTGTTAATCCGAATGATTAACATGGGCTGACAACTTATCAAAGGAAAAACAAAAAAATATGTTACAAGCTCTTCTCTCTGGCGTCGCTAGTATTCAGGCGCAACAAACTAGAATGGATGTTATCGGAAATAATTTAGCTAACGTCAATACAACTGCGTATAAAAGTACTCAAGTTACCTTTCAAGACCTGATTTCGCAAACAATCAAAGGTGCGACAAGTCCAAATAATCAAACCGGAGGAACTAATCCTATCCAGTATGGTCTAGGAGTCAAGGTAGGTGCCACGAGTACTGATAATAGTCAGGGTTCCTTAAACTCAACTGGCCAGCCTTCAGATCTTGCGATTCAAGGAAATGGATATTTTCTTGTAAGCAACAGCAATGCAACTTCTTACACAAGAGATGGATCGTTCAGTCTTGATGCTGAAGGAAATCTCGTCCAAAGTTCCACTGGTAACCACCTTTTGGGCTGGACAGCCGATTCATACGGGAATATTGATGCTACGCAGCCACTGACAGCAGCTTCAACTCTTAAGATTCCACTAGGGACATTAAATGCGGTTCAAGTCACCAATCAGGTGAGCTGGGCAGGAAACTTAAATGCGGCAGCAATAAATACTGATAGTTGGACAAGCCAAGTGGCAGTGTACGACTCTCTCGGGGGACAGCATACGGTGACAATTCAATTCAGTAATCATCAGACTCCTCCGGGAGGAGTTCCGCCAGCGGGGGCAACGTCAAGCTGGTCTTGGGCGGCATTTGAGGGCGGCGTTACCGGAACTCCGATCGGTAATTCTGCATCTCCAGGCAATTCGTTAGTTTACTTCGACGCAAATGGCAATCCGGTTGATTCTTTACCAGCAAGCACTTTCAATAGTGCCACGGTGCCAGCTTTAAATGGGGCTCCTGCTTTTAAAGTCAATTTGGACTTTACTCAGCTAAGCCAGTTGAATGCGGTAAGTTCAGTTTCAGCCAAAGATCAAAATGGGTTTCCTCCAGGATCTTTGCAGGGCTATTCGATTGGGCAAGATGGAACACTTACAGGATTGTTTACAAATGGTTTGACTCGCGCTTTAGGTCAAGTGGCCATGGCAAACTTTCCGAACCCGGGTGGTCTTTCGAATATCGGAGACAACCTTTATCAAAATACGAACAACTCTGGGATTCCCATTGTTGGGCAAGCCAACACGAGTGGTCTTGGCACGATAAGTTCGGGATATCTTGAACAAAGCAATATCGATATTAGCAATGAGTTCACGGACTTAATCGTCACTCAACGTGGTTTTCAAGCTAATACCAAGATCATTTCAACAGTTGATACGATGCTTCAAGATCTGATCAATATTATCCAGTAGTAACTCCGCAGTCTCGCTACTATCTAATTGGCTCGTTGATGTATCCTAGGGAATGCATCGCGAGCCAATTAATACGTCCAATGCTCCTGCCGCCATCGGCCCTTACAGCCAAGGCATACGAGCTGAGGGCAAATTTCTATTTTTTAGTGGTCAGATTCCACTTAACGCTGGAGGCGAAATGGTAACTGGTGACATTGAATCTCAGGCCCATCAGGTCGTCAAAAATATTCGGGCTCTCCTTGAGGCAACTGGACTGACTCCTGAAAACGTGGTTAAGACAACAATTTTTTTAAGTTCAATGGATTACTTTTCGAAAGTGAACTCAATTTATGAGACCCTTTTCAGTAGTAACCCGCCAGCGCGATCAACGGTTGCGGTTGCAGGCCTGCCAAAAGGCGCGGATGTCGAAATAGAAGTAATCGCGGTTTACTAAGAATTGTGAAACACGTAGTTTCGTTAAGTTTAGGCACAAGTCTGCGCAATAAAACTCTGGAAACCCAAATTCTTGGCGAAGATTTCAAGATCGAAAGAATCGGTTATGATGGTGACATGAAGGCTTATGCTCAAGCGTTCAAGGACTACGACGGCAAAGTTGACGCTCTCGGTGTCGGCGGAGCCGACGTTTACCTATGGCTTGCGGGCAGAAAGTACGCGTTTAAAGAGATTTTGAACATCGTTAAACAGGTGAAAATCACTCCAGTAGTGGATGGTAGCGGTTTAAAGCATTCCCTTGAGCGTGAAACTGTAAAAAGTTTGCAAGCCGACGGCGTCGTTGACTTCGCTCATTCTCGTGTGTTGGTAGTATCTGCGGTCGATCGATTTGGGATGTCTGAGGCTTTGGAGGAAACCGGTGCTAAGGTCACGTACGGCGATCTTTTATTCGGGATTGGGGTGGATATTCCTCTAAGAAAATATACGAGCGTTAAATCGTTTGGAAAAGTAATGCTACCGGTGATAACTCAGCTTCCATTTAAGTGGTTTTATCCCACCGGAAAACAGCAAGAAATTCGAAAGCCAAAGTTCGCTCACGAATTTAAAAATGCAGACGTAATCGCCGGAGATTGGCACTACATTCATCGATATATGCCTGATTCGCTTCCAGGGAAAACCATTTTAACTCAAACCTTGCGTTTCGCTGATCTCGAATTTTTAACTAACGCAAAAGTTGCTAGGGCGATCACTACAACTCCGATGATGGGAGGGGAAACTTTCGCTACCAACGTGATGGAAGCCGTGATAGTAGCTCATCTGGGCCGAAAGCCCGAAGACCTGAACGAGAACGATTATCTAAAGGTTTTGAAGGAACTCGACTGGAAACCAAATGTTATTCCCCTAGGCGAAGCCGTCTCCGTCCCATCGCCCTCGTAATAATTATATGACCCGTTTTGCGTTTGTAGTCCACCCCATAACGGCTAAGGATGTGGCAAGAAAATACCCGTTTGCCAAAGTTTTTCCCGATTCGGTGATTGAAGCCGTCTTGCGTCTAAGAAAACCGGAAATTGTGAGTGAAATTACGGGAATTGAATCCAAAACTGGAGCAACCACAAATGGATTTTTTGTTGGACTTCCGCTAACTCCTAAGCAAATGATCAAGACTTTGCCCGAATCTGAGGTCTACGAAAAAATAATAGCTTGTACAAAACTTGCGGCTGAAAATGGAGCGAAAATAATCGGCCTCGGTGCGTTCAGTTCAGTTGTGGGCGATGGTGGGATCACCGTTGCAAGCCGTTCACCGATTGCGGTCACTACCGGAAACAGTTATACAGTAGCAACCGCGATTCAAGCTGTTCTAAAAGGCTGTGATCTCGTTGGAGTAAATCCTGAGAAATCAACTCTTGCAGTGGTCGGCGCCACTGGATCGATAGGGAAGACGTGCGCAGTTGTTTTAAGAAAAAGCTTCGGAAAGCTCATTTTAGTTGGGCGGAACGCCATCAAAATTGATCGACTTAGCAAAGAAATCGGAGCCGATAGCTGCTCCACCGACGTTGCGACGATTTCTGAAGCCGACGTTGTGGTGACCGTGACTTCAAGCGAAGAGGCCATAATCCTTCCCCAGCATTTGAAACCGGGCGCAATTATTTGTGATGTTTCGCGTCCTCGCGATGTATCAGTGAGGGTTGCGAAAGAGCGCCCCGACGTGCTTGTGATTGAAGGGGGCGTAGTTCATGTACCCGGCAATGTGGATTTTAATTTTGACTTCGGCTTTCCCGCAAAAACGGCTTATGCATGCATGAGTGAAACAATGATCTTGGCTCTTGAAGATCGGGTTGAAAACTACACATTAGGCAAAGATGTTTCTGTTCAACAGGTCGAGGAAATGGCGGCTCTAGCGATAAAGCATGGATTTGATCTTGCTGGCTTCCGCTCTTTTGAGAAGCTCGTCAGCCAAGAAGCAATTGATCGTGCGATTGAGGCTCGGCGCGTGGCTTCCACTGTAGAGGCACCCACGATATTGCCGTCTTCTCAAAAGTTGGATTAAAAGGCTTTCGAGTCAATCGGTTCGTGAAGCGTCCGACGTCCCCAATTTTTTAGTCGGCGTCGAGTTGACCGGGTTATTTACCGCGTACCCGCGACAAAGTTATTCCAGCTGAATCAAAGCCTTTTGGATCAAAGAGAAGAATGGATCCATTTTTTTGAGGAGTCAAATTAATGGAAACGTTACTTGCTTGCACATCAGCCGGTTGCTGCGAGATCGGCTCGTTCATGATCGAAGTGATAACAAGCGATCCCTTATCCCCATCTTGATGAAAATCACCATTTTTAGGAATACCGGCATCAACCAACGTGAACGTCCCGTTGTCTTTGATTGAAAGCTTGACCTCGCTGACTGTATTTAGCAGTGCGGAATTGGCACCAGGCTGAGCGTTAACTTGACGGTGCCCCAGCCAGTTTCCTTGAAAATTAAATTGGTTTCCGGAGCCGCACCCGAGAGCAAAAAAGCAAAGAGTGCCAAGAAGGGAAGTCGCGATGGAAGCTATAATTCTATCAATGACCGTCACTGCCCCTCCATTGTACACGTCGATGGGGCTATCAGATTATGAATACAATCTGATCCTAAACCTAATAGGACGCACGCCTACCCAAACTGAATTAGGCATGTTCGCAGTAATGTGGAGCGAGCATTGCGGATACAAATACTCACGTAAAGTCCTAGAGGCATTCAAAAAATATAAGCACGCGGTTCAAGGCCAAGGCCTCGAAAATGCTGGAGTAGTCGATATTGGGGATGGTTTTGGAATTACGTTCAAAGTTGAATCTCACAACCATCCTAGCGCGGTTGAGCCATATGAAGGAGCCGCTACTGGTGTCGGCGGCATAATACGGGATATTCTCACCATGGGCGCAAAGCCAATTGCACTTCTTAATTCCTTGCGATTTGGACCAATTGTCGAAGATGGCGAATCAGATCCAGAAACGATTGAAAAAAATAGATATTTATTTGAGCACGTGGTGAGTGGAATCGCCGGATACGGAAACTGCGTTGGCGTTCCAACGGTTGGGGGTGAAATCGGCTTCCATCCAAGTTACAGCGGAAACCCGCTTGTTAACGCGATGTGTGTTGGAATTTTAAAACTGGATGAAATCACCACTGCTGCGGCTACAGGAATCGGCAATTGTGTTTTGTATTTGGGATCATCAACCGGAAAAGACGGCATCCACGGCGCAACTTTTGCAAGTGATGAGCTTGGCGAAGAAAACCAGACCAAGCGTCCGAACGTTCAAATAGGGGATCCCTTCGCGGAAAAGTTACTGATCGAGGCAACTTTGGAAGCATTGCAGACCGGCGCAATTCTGGCAATTCAGGATATGGGAGCGGCAGGATTAACTTGTAGCACTGTGGAAATGGCATCAAAAGGTGGAATCGGGATGTCGATTAACCTTGATAAAGTTCCGATGAGAGAGCAAGACATGAATGCCTACGAATTGATGCTGAGTGAGAGCCAGGAACGTATGCTCGCGGTAGTTTCGTCGAGCCGGATTCATGAAGTTCTTACGGTGTTTGACAAATGGGGTCTACCCGCGTTGGTAATAGGCGAAACTATAGCTGATCGAAAGATTAAGGTGTACCGATTTGGTAATCTTGAAGCTGAAATCGATCCATGGTGGCTGACGGAAAATTGCCCTTTCTATTCCTCCGAGCTAATAGAGCCAGAAGTGGCAAAGAAGGCTCCCAAATTCTCCTTGGATCAAGTAACCCACGTTCAGCCTGAAGAAGCATGTTTAATGCTGATCAGCGAGCCAGAAAATGCTTCAAAAAAATGGATATACCGCCAATTTGATCGTAAAGTACTTACTCAAACAGTCTTTTCTTCGGGTGAATCGGACGCAGCTGTTCTAATGCTTCGAGGCACCAAAAAGCCGATCGCGATGACGTTGGACTGCAATAGCCGCCAGACCTTGATTGCGCCGTATATCGGAGCTTGGAATTCGGTTCATGAAGCGGCTAGGAATCTGGCTTGTTCGGGAGCGACTCCGCTGGCAACGACCGACGGCTTGAATTTCGGAAATCCTCAAAATCCAGAAGTTTTCTTCCAGTTTTCCCAAGCCGTGCAGGGATTAGCCAACGCTTGCGAGGCGGTGAATGCCCCAGTAGTCAGCGGAAATGTGAGCTTTTACAATCAGACAAAAAGCCAGGAAATTCTGCCCACACCGCTGGTTGGAATGGTTGGAATTTTAGGTTCAATTGAAGGCGCGATTCCATCCGCTCCGAAAGAAATTACCGATGAACTTCGGATCGTACTTCTTGCACCCCAACAATCCATTGCGATGTGGGAATCTGATCGTTTATATGGGCTCGGATCAAGCTCCTACCTATCCTTAGTGCTTAATGTCGAAAACGGTGTGCCGCTAAAGGCAGATGCCAGGGGAGAGTCCAACCTTCGAAATTGCTTGATCAAGCTTGCACAAAATCGACTTATTGAAAGTGCTCACGACGTTTCAGAAGGAGGATTATTGGTCACTCTAATGGAAGTTTGCATAGACAAGAAAATCGGTGCAGAAGTTAGTCTAAATGGGTTGGTTAAATTTGACATGCCCCAAGGTTTACTTTTTGGCGAAGTACCTGGATTAGTGATTGTAACTTGTTTGGCATCAAAAATTGAAAAATTGGCGTCAATGGTAGGTACGGATCAAATTAAATTATTTGCACTAGGACGCTTCAAAAAGGACCGCCTGCAAATTGATGAATCTGGCCGAGAACACGTTTGGTCTATGCAAGAAATTATTAAACGGCACGAATATTGCATCCCCCAATTGTTACAGGATTAAAAATGAATTTTTTGACTAAATCGCTCGCTTTGACCGTAACAGGTCTATTCTTAAGCCCATGTTTTTCAATGGCTCAAAATTTGGACCATCAGCAGCCTCCTGATTCCAGCGCTGCAAACTTTCAACAGCAAAAGGACATTTACGATTCGATCCACGAGGCCAAATCCCAATATAAATCGGCGCATTATGCGAAAGGGATTCAAGTGTTGTTGTCAGCCGAACGAAAATACCCAGAATCGGTTGACCTAAACGGATGGCTTGGATTTCTCTATTTGCAAAACCACCAATCCCAGAGGGCAATTCCTTATTTGCAAAAAGTAGTTGCATCTGAACCTTCAGATCTTGAAGCAAATTGCAATTTAGGCAGCGCATATTTGGAATCCGGCGATTTAGATCATGCTAAATCCCAATTTGAAGCGGTGCAAAATTTAGATCCCAATATGCCACAGGCTTCTTATAATTTGGGCACAGTGTTGCTGAAGCAAAACGATAATCAGGGAGCAAAAGACGCTTTTCAAAATGCAATCAAGCTTGCGCCAAGAGATGCTTATGCTTGGAACAACTGCGCAATCGCCGAGCAGAACTTGGGAGATTACGAAAATGCTGGAAATTTATTCGCACATGCATCCACGCTTAAACCAGAAATAACTGACTTCGGCACAAATGCAGGGTTCGCCTTTTTTAAAGCAGGCGACTATCAAGCAGCTGAACCTTATCTGCGCACCACGTTTACTAGCGATCCTTCAAATCAGGAAGCAGGAATTGCGCTTGCGAGTTCTGAAGTGAACCTGGGTGAAACCGATAAAGCAATTCATGAATATGAGATGCTTGAACCATCCATGAGCGGCAAGGGAGATTATTGGTACAACTTAGGAGTGCTGAAACAAAAAACAGGAGATACAAACGGAGCCGAGACTGATTACAAAAATTCACTTCGGGTTCGACCTAGCGATCTTGACACATTGAATAATCTCGCGATGCTCGAGTTCAATAAAGGCAATTATAGATATAGCGAATCGCTGTTCCAACAATTAAGCGGCCTTGCTTCTCCTTCGATGGAAACTCAAAAGAACACGGCTGCCGCGGAGCTAAGAGCAGGTGACTTACCAGCCGCTAAAGAGCAGATTATCTCGATCCTACACGCAGAGCCTTCAGATGATATGCTGAGAGTGCAACTCGGAAACATTGAAAATAATCAGGGAAATTTTGAAGATTCAAAATATCAATATGCAAAGGTTTTGGCTCGTGAACCCAAGAATGCAGAAGCTAATAATGGGATGGGTCTTTATTGGCTTCACGAATCGAAATTAGCCCCGGCTGCCATTTATTTTCAAAAAGCAATAGCCTATAACCCAAGATTTGTATCGGCTTATAGCAACTTGGCACTCACATTGGAAAAACTGAACAACCGCCCAAGAGCGATTCAATTGCTTAAAAAAGCTCATTCGATTGCACCCGATAATCAGGATGTGACTAAGAATCTAAAGAGAATGGAAACTGCTGTCAGTTGAGCAAAAGGGTTCACCTCCTTGCTAATTTCCGAAGACATGATGCGGTAGTTGCCGCCCAAAAAACTGCCTTTCTTTTAAAAAACAGCGGGGTTGCAGTTTTCTCGCACCATGAATCAGCGTTGATTCTTGAATTGCCGGAAGTAAGTGATTCCGAATTTGGTGCTTGCGATCTCGCAATTTCCTTTGGCGGCGATGGAACTCTCATTCGAATCGCACAACTGTGTTCTGAACTTGGCACTCCTGTACTCGGGGTGTACTACGGCCGGTTTGGATTTGTAACTCAATGCACAGGTGAAATGCTTGATGATTGTCTCGCCGCATTCTTGGATGATAGATCAGTTTACGAGCCTAGAATGATGCTTCACACAGACCTTTTGAGAGGAGGCCAAGTGATCGCCACAATTCATTCACTGAACGAAACCGTGCTGCAGCGAGCAGTTACCGTGAGGATGCTTAATTTTGCAGTTAAAGTCAATGGTCACGATCTCACCACGTACCCAGCCGATGGAGTCATGGTTTCCACTGCCACAGGTTCAACTGGATATAACCTCTCCGCTGGTGGCCCAATCATGGACCCTCGGGTGAATGCGCTAGTACTCACCGCGATTGCTCCTCATACTCTTTCGGCTCGAACCCTTGTGCTTCATGACGAAAGCCAAATTCAAATTTCCATGGAAACCGAAGGAGAAGCGGTTTTGTCGGCTGATTCGCAGATTCGGCTGCATCTGCTGAGTGGCGATGAAATCTTGGTTAAAAAGAGTGACCGCGTGACCCATCTTTTGGTAGTTGACTCTGACGATTTCTTGATAAAATTGGGTAAGCGGCTATTTTGGAGTTTTCCGATGGCGGGAGGCAACACATAATAAATTTGCTGAATTCAACATCAAGAGGGGTCGATTGATGGTAACCGTACTAGAAATCGACGACGTTTCAGTTCATTTCGACGTGCAAGATGGCGTAATTAGGGCCCTGGACGGCGTTTCGCTAACGGTAGAAGCTGGGGAAACTCTAGCCGTGGTCGGTGAATCAGGTTGCGGTAAAACAACTCTCGCTAAAGTAATTTTAGGATTGCAGCCAATTGCGGGCGGATCCGTGATTTTAAATGGCAGGGAGGTGAAAGGTCCTGGGCGGCAGAATGCCAAAAACGTGGGTATGGTTTGGCAGGACCCTTTCGCGTCACTTGACCCAAGATGGACGGTCGCAAAATCCATTCTTGAACCTTTGAACTTGTCGGGCAGCAAAGGGGCTGTGCTTGAAATATTGGAGGAAGTAGGTCTTGATGGAACGTTTGCCCAGCAATACCCTCATCAAATGAGCGGAGGTCAACGGCAACGTGTCGCAATTGGTAGAGCTTTAGCATTGCGACCTCCTTTGGTGGTTTGCGATGAGCCAACTGCGGCACTTGACCTGAGCATACGGGCTCAAATTCTTAATCTGTTAAAAGATTTGCAGAAATCAGCAGGCTGTTCGTATTTGTACATCAGTCATGATCTGACCACGGTGCGATTCCTTGCGGATAGGATTGCGGTTATGTATCTCGGTCGGATCGTAGAGTTAGGATCAGCCGCAGAAGTTTTTGATTCGCCTCGCCACCCGTACACCAAAGCCTTATTAGATTCGGCGCCGAGCATCCAACGGCTCATGCAATTGCCGGAAGCATTGCCGGGCGAAATCCCTGATCCAAGGACGGTGCAAATCGGGTGTAAATTCATGGGCAGATGCCCGTATAGACAAGAAGTTTGTGGATCCAAGGAACCAGAATTAACGGTTGGAGCAAACGCGGAAATAGGATCATCAAAATTCAGATGCTACTTTCCATTAAATAGGTAAATTAATAAGATTAATAAAATAGTGAAAATTTGGAGCAATCAGTAAATATGGAGAACATTGGGACAGCCCGTCATTCCTATTTAACTGAGATGGACCGCTTGGAGCATGATCTGCTTGCGATGGGAAGCAAGGCAGAAACTATGATAGTGCTCGCGGTGGAATCTCTTACCAGACTCAATATCAGCCTGGCGCTAGACGTTTGCAAACGGGATGATGAGATTGACGCCTTAGACTTAGAAATAGAAGATAGATGCATCAAACTATTGGCGCTACAGCATCCAATAGCGGGTGATCTTAGAACCGTTAGTACCGCAATGAAGATGATCACTGACGTGGAGCGGGTAGCCGATCTAGCTGTGGAAATCGCGAAGATTGCGATGAAGGTGGAAAAGGAATTAGGTCGTGCCGATATTATTGACATACCGCGCATGGCAAAATCAGCTTCCCGAATGTTCAGAGAATCTCTCGAAGCATACGTGAAACGTGATCTGGTCGTAGTAGAATCGGTCATTAAACAAGATGATGAAGTAGATGCTCAATATCGGACGTTAAGAGAGCAATTATTTACGAGGATGAGGCAATCTCCTGAAAATGTAGTAACAGATTCTTGGCTTCTGCTTGCGATACATCATGTCGAGCGAATTGCTGACCATTCTGTTAACATTGCCGAGCGCGTCCATTTCATGGTAACTGGTAGTTTTGAGCAGCTTGCGGGTACTCATCGGCGGGACATTTCTCCGCCTACCTAATAGTTTAATCTGGCCAGGTTTAAGAACTTAACTGCCTCAGTTGATATAAGGTAACTATGACAATGCTAGACGAATTACGAGAGCTCTGGAAATTTCGTGAAATGCTATTCACGATGGTTCAGAGAGAGCTTAAGATTCGTTACAAAAACTCGGTTTTAGGCTTTTTTTGGTCTCTGCTAAACCCGTTAATTACGGTTTTAGTTATGACGGTTGTTTTCAAGTACGTTCAGCAAAACGCCACCAAGAATCTTAATGCTTATATATTGGCAGCCTATTTACCTTACATGTTTTTTCAATTGTGTTTGTTAGATGCGTCACAGAGCGTACTTAATGGATTAAATCTGGCCAAGAAAATTTACTTTCCTCGCGAAATTTTGCCCCTCACAATGGTCATTAGTAATTTTATACATTTTTTACTAGCGTTGGTAGTGTTCTTTATTTACCTGCTAGGAGTTTATCTACTATTTCCAGATAAGATACCTTTTCAATGGACCACGATTTATCTTCCTTTCTTATTGGTAATAAATCTCGCTCTAGTTACTGGTCTAGGTCTTATCGTATCTGCGCTTAATACTTTTTATGAAGATGTGAAGTATATCGTCACAGTACTACTTTACTTACTTTTCTTTATATTGCCAATAATGTACTTTATTGAAAGCGTCAAGAATGCGCCGATTGTAACTGATCATCCTTGGGCATATGATGTTTATTTATTGAATCCAGTGGCAATGCTCACGGTGGCATATCGAAAGATTCTTTTAGCTGATCCGCCAACGATTCTTGTGCAACAAGCTCATTACAAACCAATTCCATTAGATATGCCAATGATGGTAGTCACAACCCTTATGAGCTTTGCCATTTTAATTTATGGTTACGCGTTATTTAATCGCCTCAAATGGAAGTTTGTGGAGAGACCTTAATGGATTTGGCACCGGCAATTGACGTTAAAGATCTAAAGAAAGATTTTCTATTAAGTCATAGCGGTATTAATTCATTCAAAACCATGCTTACGTGGTGGAAGAAGCGCGACATTCAGAAGTTAGAAGTGCTTAAAGGCATTACTTTCCAAGTTCAGCACGGAGAATGCGTTGCAGTGGTGGGCAGAAATGGTGCGGGCAAGAGCACACTTTTATCGTTACTCGCCAGGGTTTATCGACCCACGTCTGGGTCAGTAGTAGTGCAAGGCAGAATCGCACCACTACTCGAGTTAGGGGCTGGGTTCCACCCCGATCTCACCGGTCTCGAAAACATCTTTTTTAATGGTGTCATCCTTGGCCTAACACGAAAGGAAATCCAGTCTAGGATTGAACAAATCGTTGAATTTAGCGAATTGCGTGGTCAGATCGATACCCCAGTCAGAACCTATTCGAGCGGAATGCTGGCTCGACTAGGATTTTCAATTGCGGTTCATATCGATGCAGAAATTCTACTTGTAGACGAAGTTCTGGCAGTTGGGGATTTGAGATTTGAGCAGAAGTGTTACGGAAAGATTGATGAATTTAGGGAACAAGGCGGCACAATTTTGTTTGTAAGTCACAATTTAGAAAGCATCCTAAGGGTTGCTGACAGGTGCATTTGGTTAAAAAATGGTTTGATTTATCATCAAGGCTTGTCTAAAGAAATTCTAATGGAATATCAAGAAGAATCGTTAAGTCTTGATTCGGTTGAATCGCCCTAACAGTAAACAAGTGCTTTTTTTCGTATAATTATAAGCCTATGTCCAACGATAATGTCCTAACAAAGGAAGGGCATGCAAAGCTCACGAAGGATTTAGAGGAGCTTAAGACAGTATCCCGTCGCGCTATCGCAGATGCGATTCGCGAAGCAAAGGCGCATGGCGATTTAAAAGAGAATGCCGCTTATCACGAAGCTAAATTAAACCAGTCCCGTCTTGAAATGCGAATTTCAGAACTTGAGGGAGTTCTGATGAGAGCAAAGATTCTCGACCCATCAACAGCTGATCCAAACAAAACCTTTTTGGGTTCAAAAGTTACGTTGCTGGATCTTGACTTTGATGAAGAATTCACAATTGAACTGGTCGGTGCGTTCGAAACCGATGCCAGCCATAACAAGATCTCAATTGTTTCCCCCCTCGGAAAAGAAGCTTTTCTAAAAACCGTTGGAACGGAACTTGAAGTGAATTCACCTTCGGGAGTGTTGAGATACAAGATTTTAAATTTTACGAACTAAGGCTTTTAGTAGTTGTTCCACTTTTAATTGCTATTTCAAGTTGCGGCTCGAGAACCCCGAGTGCTTATCAATATCCGCAAAATGGCAGAGGGCCAAATCCAATTGCGATAGACCCAAATAATACTGGGCCTGTGCTAGTACTTCAGAATTCGGGCAAAAAGCTAGCAATTGGAGACGCTGGCGCCTCGGCTTTCGATGTGTTTCCCAAACCATCCAATGACCGCGTATTAGCTGTTCATGATTTACCTGCAACATTAACGGGCCAGAACTATGTGGCGAATGGATGGGATGATGAGACAGAAGGATTTGGCGTCATTTTGCAGCAGAATCGCGTGGTGGCAGCCCTTTACACAGTGAAATCTCTAGCGAACGATCTTTCGCAAGTGTTGATTCAAAACTATGAATCGCTTAATCCTGGACTAAAGCTGACCCACTTAACCGCCAAAAATCTGGACTATTATTTTTGGGAAATGAACGGTCAAAGACTTATGCTTTTGGTGCAGAAAAATGATAAGCAAAGTAATCGCATCACGTTGATTTTAGGTATTGATTCGATTCTCAATGCGCTGAGGGCCAACCCTGAATTAGCTAACGCCGACATTAAAAACTTGGAAACCCTGAAAAATAATTCTGGAAGTTAGAATCTATTTCCAACCGTTTTGCGTACTATAAATATCCTGTACACAAAGGAGGTGGTGCAAAAGAATGAGTTCACATTTATCGCGCCAGGGAGGGTGTGGGTTTTAGCGAACCTCACCTGAACTAAGAGGCAGGTTTGTCATGAACCCGCTCTCTGGCGAAAAAAAGTAAGCCCCTCGCATCGGCGAGGGGCATTTTATTTTGCGATTGATTCATCATTGAATCTATGGATGCTTGCACTATCATAATTCCTGCACGCCTTGCAAGCGTCCGATTTCCAGGTAAGCCTCTGATTGATCTTCACGGTAAATCCATGCTTGAAAGAGTCTACGAAGCGGCTGTGAAAAGTGAAATTGCTCAAAGGGTAATAGTCGCGACCCCAGATCTCGAAATCGTAGAGGCAACGAGAAAATTTAATGCCGAGACAGCTCTTACTCGTAATAACCACGAAAGCGGCACCGATCGCATCGCAGAAGTTGTCGAAAATTTAAACTTAAACGGAGTGGTTGTCAATGTCCAAGGTGACGAACCGCTAGTTCCGCCTAGCGCAATTGTTGAATGCGCAAACTTATTGATTGGCGACCCGTCCGTTCGGATGTCCACTCTGGCTACCGACTGCCTTCCAGACGACATTGGTAATCCAGCGGTAGTCAAAGTAGTAGCAAATCTGGAAAACTACGCGATGTATTTTAGTAGATCGGCTATCCCCTATGCGCGAACAGGAATTCCTAAAATGGCGCGCCACATTGGAATGTACGGATTTCGGGTTGAAGTCTTGGCTCAGTTCTCAAAGTGGGAGCCTACACCGCTTGAAAAAAGTGAAAGTTTGGAGCAGTTGCGGTTTTTAGAACATGGAATTCCCATCAAATTAGGCTGGGTAGAGGCTTTTCCAAGCGGCATTGATACGCCTGAACAAGCTGAAGAGATCCGGGAGTATCTGAGGCTTGGACCACCGAAAGTTCAACCGTAGTATAGTTTATCAATAACCTGTCGGGCTCGCATTCAAGGAAGATTGCATTCGCCTTAATTCTTTGTTATGGACGACCCCGTAGAAATCAGAAGCGATTGGGATGAACCTGAAGAGCTTCATGTATTGCTCAACAAGATTCGTGAGCAAAGGCCAAATTCCGATTTACATAAAATTCGATTGGCTTATTTTCTAGCCGAGCAAGCTCACAGCGGTCAGGTTCGTCAGTCTGGAACTCCATATATTCATCATCCCTTGTCGGTCGCAGAAATTGTCGTGGATCTCGGCATGGATGATGAGAGCATAATTTCTGCTCTGCTTCATGATGTTTTTGAAGATGTCCCGGAATTCCGATCTAAGCTTGAATCGACCTTTAGCCCTGCGATTGTTGCCTTAGTGGAAGGGGTTACAAAACTCAGCAACCAATCTAATATCCAGTTATCGGAACGGCAACGGGCAGCAGCCGAAACTCAGAGATCAACCGAAACATTACGCAAAATGCTGCTCGCGATGGCCCGCGATTTTAGAGTTATGGTAATAAAGCTGGCCGATCGTCTCCATAACATGAGCACAATCGAATATTTGCCGGCCGAGAAGAGGACCAGAATCGCAAATGAAACACTGGATATTTATGCTCCGCTCGCGGCCCGGTTGGGGATTTGGCAAATCAAATGGCAACTTGAAGACTTGTCATTTAAAGTGCTGCATCCTGAAGAATTTGAAGAAGTAAGTGAGTTGGTTCAGAAATCCCGCAAGGAACGCGAGAATGAATTGAACACTGCAATTTTAACGATTAAGGATAGGTTTGAAAAAAAAGGCATTCCCTTAATCGACGTTAAAGGTAGGCCAAAACATCTCTATTCGATATTTACCAAGATGGTTAAGCAAGGTCTGAAGTTCGAAGAAATATACGATCTCCTTGCGCTGAGAATTATCATGCCAGACGTGAGTAATTGTTACTTAGCACTGGGTTTAGTTCACGAAATATGGATACCAATTCCAGGCCTTTTTTATGATTACATTGCACGACCTAAACCTAATGGGTACCAATCATTACACACTAAGGTTGTTGGATCAGGTGGGCAACCTTTAGAAGTTCAAATCAGAACGGAACAAATGCACCGAGTTGCTGAATATGGTATTGCCGCCCATTGGACATACAAAGAGGGTAGCGAAAGTAAAAAAGATACGGATCGTTTGCGCAATTTGAGGGAACAACTGTTTGGATGGTCAAGCGATGCCCAAGAAAGCAGCGATTTTCTAAGAACTTTATCAACCGATTTCTTTAGCGAACAAGTTTTTGTGTTTACTCCAAAAGGAGACGTTATTGATTTGCCAAAAGATAGCTCGCCAGTTGATTTTGCTTTTCGAGTTCACTCCGCGCTAGGATTGACTCTTGTAGGTTGCAAATTGAATGGAATCATGGTGCCTCTAAACACGGTACTTAAGAATGGTGACGTGGTGGAATTAATCACCAAGTCTAACGCAACCCCGAGTTTAGATTGGCTTGAATTTACGAAATCAGCCCACACTAGAAGTAAGCTTCGAGGGTATTTTCGCAAGCTCAATCGAGACGAGCATAGCATCCGTGGTAAGGCCGCATTAGAACGTGAATTAGCACTTAACAAACTTGATCCAAAAATGTACCTGGGCGAAGATAATCTTCAAAAAGTTGCAGGACTAATCGACAATGTTGAAAATGGTCAAGACTTACTCGCAAAAGTGGGGTCTGGGCTATTAAGTGTGCAAAGCGTAATTCAAAAACTAAGAGGAATTGTGCCTCATGCCGTCCCACTTGACCCGATCAGATTATCCAGAACAAAGGAAGGTAAATTAAGCCTTTCAATATCTGGACAAAGCGATGTTCTAGCAGTTAGAGCGAGATGTTGTAACCCGATACCTGGAGATGAAGTTGTGGGATATGTAACTCGGGGTAGAGGAATAATGATCCATCGAAAAGTTTGTCCAAATGCACAGTCATATCAAGTCCATGAGCCCGAGAGACTGATGCCTTACACTTGGCCAGCCGATGAAAATCTATATAGAGTTGATTTGAAAATTATCGCAGTTAATCGCCAGGGATTGTTGATGGACGTCAGCACGATATTCGGTGAATCGCACACCAATGTTTCGGCAGCAAAAGTGAAGACAATGCCTAATCAGACTGCTGAAATTGAAGTTTCGATTGATGTGACAGATACGATTCAGCTTTCACAGGTAATGACTAAGATTTCAAATTTTAGTGACGTTATTTCAATTTTGAGACTGTTTGGAAGAACTGCAAAGTAGGATTCAGAGGCATCAAAAGTACTTTATTTTGAGAAAATCCGATGTAGTCCGATCGAAGTACAAAAAATATCGAAACTCTCATACAAATTGTGCGTCTTAAGATTAGTCATGGGATTATTCACAGCATGGTGAATTCGAACGCATTAGGCGGCACCGCAACTTTAAGCGGATCACTGCTAAATGATGAAGAATTAGTAGTCAATGCACGGCGGGGCGATTTCGGCTCTTTCGAAATTTTGTTCGAGCGCCATCGAACCCATGTTTACCGATTTGTTTACCAAATAATTCCACGCCGCGATGACGCAGAAGACATTGTGCAAGAAGCATTTTTGAAAGCTTATTTAAATATTGGTAGATACCGTAGCCAGGCAAGATTTTCAACTTGGCTCTTACGCATCGCCGCAAATCTTGCGACGGATTTTGGGCGAACTAACACACGGCGATTAAATTTAGAAGAGAAAGAAGCTTCGACCGGACTCAATTGGATGACGATAGGAAACCCAGAAGATCCTGTAGATAGTTTAGATCAAGATTGTATGAGGTCTGCGATTCAGCATGCTATCGCCGGGCTTCCTACCCACCAACGCATTTGCGTGATTCTCCGAGACATCGAATTCAAGGAATACGAAGAAATTGCCGTAATTTTTGGATGCACTCTCGGCGGAGCAAAATTGCGTGTACTAAGGGCGCGAAGAGCATTAAGAGGGCGACTGCTACCCCTACTAGGAGATCGCAATGATTAAGTTAGGTCACAAACTCGCCGAGAAATTCGTAATTCAATGTGCTTTCGAGCCTCTTGATGAACGGTCACGAGAACGATTGAATCGGATTTTGGCAGAAAGACCAGAATTGGCAAAAATTTATGAATCTCATCTTTCCATTCGAAGAGCATTAAAAGAAGTTGAGATTCCACCCCATCAATTGAGTACAGAAAGGCTAAAGGAAGCTATTGTTCGAAACCGCGTCAAGACCAAAAGGCGAATGTTTTTGACTTCATTTGATTGGTCGTTATGGTCCGCGATCGCTTTCACTGCTTGTCTGACACTAGTATTTGGTGGTCGAGCCCTCAGGATGATTGTGAATCGCGCAGCTCCGCAGACCCCACCCGTGTTCACCTCTTCGTCCAGCCCAAATTTGATGGGATTCTCGAACAATCGCGAACCCAAAATTGGTTCAACTCCAGAAGCGTTTGCTCGAATATCGCTTGCGCATCCCTTGATATTTATTAATCCTCGAGCTATGTCTGGATCCGGCGTTACAAAAAGCTTCCAGAACTCGCCGGCAAAGTCGGTGCGCGCCAGCGAATATCGGGAACCAAGGTTCCACAGGGATCGCGCCAGAGATTTCGGCAGGCTTCATGAATCACCGACAACCGTACAATACGCTCTAGAAATCCCATCACCTGAGTTATCCTCTAGGTCGTCTGAAGCAAGAGAATCCGGCTTAACCGCCAAATCTGGGGATCAGCTTAAAAATCGTGCAGCATCGACTGGAAGCTCTCGTCAGATTACAACGTCTAAAAATAAGGGTGCTCCTGAGCAGTCACCTAAACTTTCTTCAGTATTGACGATTCAGCCAAATTCAAAAAATGGTACAGGTTTGCCAGCAGCTAAGGAGGTTTCAAACTCTCAAAATGTTGCCCTTGGCAGCTAACTATCGGGCTATTGGATCTCTATTGGCTTGTGCTGCGTTTATTCAACCGGCTATACCTGGATCAATTGATATCGCGAAAGATAACACATCTTTTCAACAAGTTGCTCAGTTAAATGTTCAAGAATCGAAAGATCCCGTTGCAAAAAATGTTCTTGATCGCCAATTTACTGAAGGAGTTGGGCTTTCCGACAACGATAAGTTGATATGGCAGAAAGTTCAAAAATCCGTAGTTGTTTTGGAAGAGAATGGTCAGGCAAGTGGGCTAGCCGCATGCATAGATACTGACGGTTTTTTTATTGCAGATCGAAGCGCAGTCAAAGAGCATTTCATGTCGGCTAAACTCCCGAACGGTCAAGTAGTATCGGTTAAGTGGGTAGGTATTGATGCGCTGTCTGGTTTAGTTCTTCTTCAAGCGGATCAACTTGCACCAAATACTATTCCCGCATTGCCGGTTATGCAAAATGAGCCAACCCAAACTACTTCGGTTCTTGCGGCATTGATCTCGGGTCCGACGCGCGCCGAGCTCGTTCATGGTGATCTAGTTGCACAAGTCGCAGGAATGACCGCAGCTGTAAGCATGGATGAGGTCCATTTAATTGGATCCACCAAATCTCTTGCTGGAACGCTTTATTTTGATAGTTCTGGCGAACTTGCAGGCATTCTTGGCGCATGGCTTCAGGCGGATTCAGTTCCAAGTTCATTTCAAGTTCATCCGGGATTTGGTTTTGGTGGAATCACAATAAATAGGCAAAAAGCATTTGCTAATCCGATTGCGCTAGGCTCAGAAACATATGGCCCGCAGGGGCTAGTGATAGCTTATTCCCCTTCCGCGTTCTTGTTGCGGGAAGTAATCAATGGTTTTCTATCGCCAGACCACACCCCTCGTCACCCGTATTTTGGAGCCACTTGCGTCAATGCGTCAACCCAAAATTTGGGGGTTTTCGGAGCTCTTATTGTGAAAGTGAATGCCAACTCGCCGGCAGCTACGTCGGGTCTGAAGAAAGGGGATGTTATTTTGGGGTTAGATGGTTCAACTGTTGACACCCAGGTTGATTTCGTAAGGCATATTCTACATGAAGAAGTTGGTCAAAAAATGGAAATCCAATTTATGAGAGATGGGAAACTTGGTCAAATTGAGTCTACGATCGGGAATTTGACCGCTTTACCGAATCCGAGTTCTTAGAACACATCCCTGATTGTCCATTGCACCGAGTCTTTGCCCTGAAAGCTATTGATTGACAGAGTTGCGATTATATTTTGCGGATTTTCCTGAAATTTGAGTCGCACTGCTTCCACGTCGCACCAAAACATAAATTCATTCAGATTGACACCGGAATTTTGTTTGATGAATAATTTCGCGAATCTGCCCTGAGAAATAGAAAGTATTGATTCCACGTTGAAATTTCTGATAAGAAATAATGGCTCCGGATTTGAGTGGCCGTATGGTGCCAACAATGAAGTTAAATAGGCATCTTCAATGGATAAATCATCCAACTTGATTTCCATATCAACCAAATGAACAACTCCGAAGCCAATTTCTGGAATGCATTTAAGTGCAATTTGATCTAATGCAAACGCAACCATCTCAAGGTCTCCGCCAATAACGGTAGCTCCGGCCGCGCCCGGATGTCCGCCCCCTTTCAACAAATGAGGAATCGATTCGACTGCTTCGCCCGCATGTATGCCGGGAATGCTGCGAATCGATCCACGATAATTTTTACTGGTTGCATCTAATCCAAGCACCAGGGCGGGCCGACCATATTTTTCTTTCAGCCGTCCTGCAACAATTCCTGCGATTCCGGGATTCCACGAATCGCTTGCGACAACTATGAAATTAGGTAACGATTCAAACGATTCTACTAAGGCAACAGCTTCCTCTTCGATTCGCATTTGGTCAATTTTTCGTTCATTATTTTTTATTTCGATATTCTCGACAAGGAGAAATGATTCGTCATGGCACCGTGACACGAGGAGTTTTAATGCGATGCCAGGATCTTCAACCCTCCCAATTGCATTCAACCGAGGCGCAAGCTGAAAACTTATAGCCGATGAATCGCGTGTATTTTGGTATTTAGCCCGTTTGTCGGCAGGGATTGATTTCTCAATCAAGGCTCTAAGACCAGGTTTTTGAGTCTTCCAGAGGAGATCCAGTCCATGAGCAGCGATAATTCTATTTTCATCGAGAAGGGTAACTGAATCGGCGACCGTGCCGATGGCGGCAAGGTCAAGGAATTTGTCAAAGAACTTTTCTCTCTTTAGTCCTAGGGTGTCCGAGAGTCCCAGGCAAAGTTTAAACGCCACTCCTGCGCCGGATAGCCCTGAAAAGGGGTAAACCGAATTGGTGCGATGAGGGTTAACGACCGCGTTTGCGTTCGGCAACTCTCCTTTTGGAGGATGGTGATCGGTTACGACGACATTTATCCCCAGTTCCCGGGCTGCTTGCACTTCACTGATCGAACCGGTTCCGTTATCGCAAGTTATTATGAGCTTGGCTCCCATCTCCTTTGCATCACGCACCGCGCTTAAGTTCAAGCCAAAACCGTGACTGCGAAGCGGAACCTTGGTGACGACGTCAAATCCCAGGCAGCCCAAGCAGCGATCAAGTATCGCTGCACTGGTCACGCCATCCGCATCATAATCCCCATGAACATAAATCCTTTGTCCGAGATTTTTTGCATTTAAAATCGTCTTCTCTGCCACATCGTAATCAGGCAAAAGTTTGGGAGAATGGAAATGGTCAAGCCGAGGGCTCAGGAATTTTTCGGCAGATTCGACATCAGTAAAACCGCGATTGACTAATATTTTCGCAATTAGCGGTGAAATTTCAAGTTTCTTTACGAAAAGTCGTTCAAGCTCGGGGTTCTGTTCGGCAACAACAACTCTGGCTGATTCTTTGGGCATTATCTTTTGACTTGAGGTCTATTCAAAAAGCGGGATGGTCTTAAAGTTTTTTAACTTGCGAGAAACCAAGTTCGACCAATGTATCCCGACCAAATATATTGATCAGAACTTTAAGTTTCTCCAGATCATCGTTGACCTCTTCAATTTTCCCGTTAAATTCTGAATATGGACCTTTCACGATACGGATTGAGTCGCCCTTATTCCATTTAGAGCTTTTCAACTTGGGAAAAATCAAGTTCGACAGGCGTGTCCCGTCCAAAGATATTGATCAAAACTTTGAGTTTTTCGCGATCGCCGTTGACTTCCTCAATTTTCCCACTAAATTCGGAAAACGGACCTTCTACAACACGTATCGCGTCGCCTTTGTTCCAAGCCACTTTGGGCGTTTCTTTACTGCTCTCAAGATTGGTCATGATCCGGCGAACTTCCCATTCTTCAAGTGGCAATGGCTTATTGCCGCTCTGAACAAAGCCGGTAACGCCAGATGTTGATTTCACCAGTTTGTACATGTCTTCCGTCAGTGCCATTTGGATGAGGATATAGCCGGGGAAAACCTTTTTATCTACTTCAACCCTCTTTCCAGATCGAGTTTGAAGTTCTCGTTCGGTCGGTATAAGAATTTCATAGATATCTTGCTGCCAAGCACCTTCAACAATAGCTCGACGGGTCAACACATCTTTGACTTTGTTCTCGTGACCCGCAATGGTATGAACGGCGTACCAAGTTTTTGGCATTAAGGTTTACCCGTTATCAAGAATGTTATAATTTGCTCGAAAACGACCCCAAGCACGACAAGGGTAATTGTGATTAACGCGCAAACCGTAAGCACAACGCCGGTGAGCCGAGTCGTTTCATGGCCCGTGGGCCATTGCACTTTGTGCATTTCTCGCGCCGTTTCTGCAAAAAATCCCTTGAGTCCGCGTTTAGAACCCGGAATAGGGACCGAGGGTTTACCAGCCCCGGATGGATTAGATTTCATGGGAATAGTTATTATACCAACGATAAGACCCTTTACGATCTTTCAGTGGTCATAGCAACCGGCTTTCAAAACGGACTACGAGAGTTTCAAATTAGCGAGTAATTTTGTTCACAATGTACTTTTTCTTACCGTCTGGGGTCATAAAGCTTACTTCTTCAGATGGATGGGCACCCAAAAGGGCCATCCCCATGGGACTTTCGCTGCTGATTAGATTTTCCTTGGGATCGGCTTCAAAACTAGAAACAATTCGAATTTGAAACGTGTCGTTCCATTCTTTATCAGTGATTGTTACGGCAGAACCAATCCCGACGTGATCAGTGGGGATCATCTGCTTTTCCAGAACTATCGCGCCGCTAAATAGCGTTTTCAATTCGGCAATTCGCGTTTCAACAATAGCTTGCTCAAATTTAACTTCGTCAAGTTCGTTATTATCTTCACTAAATTCGCCGTGCTGTTGGCTCTCCCTGATTCGGTTGGCAATGTCAGGACGTTTGACGACGGTCAGGTTTTCAAGCTCCGCTTGAAGCGTGTCGTAGCCACTTTTTGTTAAAAGTATGCCAAGGGCTGAATCGATCGACAGATTAGGTTCGCTCATTTGATTTTCTTGCTCCATAACTTATAAACTGGATAGTATGACAGTTGTTCGAGCATAAGTTATACCGTCCATACGGCATGTACTTGCTTTTTGTTCAAGTTTTGCATGTAATTGTCGGTAGATAATCATTAATTTCAACACTCGAAATATTAGCAGTTTAAATGAAGCAAGCTATTTACGAGTCGTACGATAGATTTAACTTAAGGGTAGATTAAATTGGTGCGAATATTGGCTACTGTTATCTCTTTGATTCTTTTGCCAGGGATTGCCGTGAGTCAGACTAATCCCAACGAAAAGCCAAATCAACAGCCTTCTCCCACTCAAAATTCGACATTAAACTTATTCGGTACTTCGCGTCCAGATATTGAAGTTGTTGTAACAAAGCATCCAACCGGTGCAGACATGTTCGTGGTGAGCGCACTTGATGCAAACTTTTCACCCGATGTATTGCGTCAATCTTTGGTGACCTTTGGGAAACTACTTGGTAGTGATCCAAGAGGTCTTACTCTTTTCACCAGCAATGTGAAGACCATGGGAACTTCCAATAACCTATTCTTGAAGGCACAATTCGCTGTGACTGGTTTTTGGAAAGTCGGTAAATCAGTCGAACTACAACCGCTGGCCCGCGCATTTGCGGGAATTTCTAGCAAGCCGAAAATAAAAGGTATCGATGTGATCCTGGATGGAGGGGTAGCGACTCCGGCGATGCTACAATCTTTTTCTGGATCTGGCGCGCAGGTTCAAGCCCAGGCAATTGGCTCACCGCCGGCAATTAATTACAGAATTAAATTACTGAGCCAAGATCCATCTAACATCACTATCCCGGATTCAGTAGAAGCATTGGATAAGACTCCCTTGAAAACTAAGGAGTCAAAAAAGTTTTCCTGGTCAGCTATTTTATTAGCCCTTGTGTTGGCTTTAACCGCAGGTGTACTCGTCTATAATCTAATTGTCAGCAACTCAATGAAACGTAAGGGGTTTAATTTAAAATGAAGGAAAGGAAAGGTAATTACTAAGTGGCATCATTCGAAAACGTAAAAATAAAAGATCTAATCAATATCGGCTATGACCTGCTAGCTTCTGACGTCCTGCTAAAGGTTGACTGCGTGCCTACAATGCGCCAGCATAGCCAAATGATTCCGTTGCCTGGAGACTTTCCGGTGCTGACTCAAAAAGATATATTAAGGCTCCTCACTCCGCTGATGACCGAAAAGCAAATGGAAAGATTTGCCGAGACCATGGAAATGGATCTTGCATTTACAGTTGAGGGCAGATGCCGAGTAAGAACAAACATTTATCATCAAAAAGGTACTTGGGCAGCGGTCATGAGAATCATTCCTCTTGAGATTCTCTCGATTGAACAGCTTGGACTGCCTCCAGTCTTAAATGAACTTTGCAAGCATCGTCTCGGTCTTATTTTGGTAACCGGCCCCACTGGTTCCGGCAAGACTACATCGCTGGCAGCGATGATTGACGTCATAAATAAAGACCGCAAATGCCATATCGTCACTATAGAAGATCCTCTTGAAGTCGTCCACGAAGATAAACAGTCATATGTGAGCCAAAGAGAAGTTCACATCGACACTTTGGAATTCCAGCCAGCCCTTAGAGCAGTTGTCAGAGAAGCACCTGATGTAATTTTAATCGGAGAAATGCGCGACCCGGAAACCATGCACGCGGCTATGCAAGCTGGTGAAACTGGACACCTTGTTTTCTCGACGGTTCACACTGCAAGCGCGTATGAAACTATGGACCGTATCTTAAACATGTTCCCGCCTCACGAAAAAAACCATTTATGCAAGCGGCTAGCCGGTTCTTTGCGGGCAATAGTTGCACAAAAATTGGTGCCCCGAGCGGACGGCGAAGGCCGTGTGGCGGCACTTGAAATTCTAATTTGCACGCCTACAATCAGCCAGAAAATTGAAGATGGTCACTTCAGCGATCTTTATCAACTGATGAACGAAGGTCAGTTCTGGGGAATGCAGACAATGAATCAAAGTCTTTTGAGATACGTGAAAGCTGGAGTGATCTCCGAGCAAACAGCGTTGAATTACTCAAGTCTGTCTTCTGAATTAAAACAAATGCTCAGAAGATGACTTAGAGTTTGTCTTCAAATCTTTAAAGATGGCGGCAGTAATTGACGAATATCTGCACGAACTGGTGCTAGTTGGTGCAAGCGATCTTCACCTGAAAGCAGGGCATAGACCCACAATGCGGCTTCAAGGCGACCTGAAGCGCATGGATTTTCCGGTTCTGTCACCCGAGGATTATCACTCGATGATCATGGAATTGCTCAATGAAGACCGAAGGGAGCGTCTTAATAATTTCAAGGAGGTTGATCTATCGTACAACGTGCCTGGTTTGGCGAGGTTTCGAGTAAATTTGTTTTGGCAAAGAGGTCAAATTGGAGCTGTTTTTAGAGTTATTCCTTTTTTAATAAAAACAATTGATGAGCTTGAAATGCCGGAGGTCTGCAAATCTCTTGCGCTTTTGCCTAGGGGACTTATCCTCGTTACGGGACCGACCGGTTCAGGCAAATCAACTTCACTTGCCGCGATTGTTGATTATATCAATACTACCAAGCGGCTTCATGTTATGACGGTTGAAGATCCAATTGAATATGTTCATACCGACAAAATGTCAGTGATCAATCAGCGTGAACTTGCAACCGATACTCATACTTTTACCGACGCTCTTCGGCATGTGATGAGGCAAAATCCGGACGTAATTCTCGTCGGGGAAATGCGTGATTTAGAAACGATTCAGCTTGCAATCACGGCAGCGGAAACCGGGCACTTGGTATTTTCAACTTTGCATACAGTTGATTCAGCTCAAACGATTGATAGAATCGTAGATGTTTTTCCGCCAGATCAGCAAGCTCAAATTCGTACTCAGCTTAGTATCACATTGCAAGGTATCGTGAGCCAGACCCTATTACCTTTGACAAGCGGGGATGGACGGGTTGCAGCGTTTGAAGTCATGGTGGCTACGCCCGCGATTCGAACAATAATAAGAGACGGCAAGACTCATGCCCTTTACCACGACCTTCAGACAGGCGCAGCCTTGGGGATGCAAACGTTGGACGGGAGCCTGATTAGATTGCTACAGCAACAGAAAATCGACTACGAACATGCATTAGCAAAGTGTTCTAACCCGCCCGAGTTCCGTAGACGAGCGGAATCGTTAGGACTCGCGGAGGTGCTAGCTGCAGCGAATTAAGGCTTTGCTTGAAAAATGCGTAAAAGGAGGCGGCTCCGACCTTCATTTTAAGACTGACACGGGCCGCGTTTATACGCGAGTCAACGGGGAGCTCTTATTGGTCGAAGGAATTCCAGAGTTTAGCGACGCGGAGTTTCGTAGCGAGCTTTCCGAAATCCTGAGACCGGCGCAGTTGGAACGGTTTGAAAAGGACTTAGAACTTGATTTTTCACTGGAAATTAGCGGAGTTTCGCGGTTTCGGGGAAATGCCTACCAGCAAAGGGGGCACATGCAAGCCGCGTTCCGCGTGATTCCTTATGAAATTCAAACTATGAAGGATTTGAACCTTCCTAAGGCATGCTACAACTTTATTGAGCGACCTCGTGGCTTGGTCTTGGTCACTGGACCAGCGGGCTCGGGTAAATCAACTTCTTTAGCCGCGATGATTGACCAAGTGAATAAAACTCAAAGTGTGCATATTGTCACGGTTGAGGACCCGATCGAATTTGTTCATGATGACGTCCGTGCCTTAGTTAATCAGAGAGAACTAGATGTTGATACCCTTAGCTTTTCGAATGCGCTCAAATTTGTCTTAAGACAAGACCCTGACGTGATTTTGGTGGGTGAAATGCGCGATCTCGAGACCATACATCTGGCAATCACAGCCGCAGAAACGGGGCACCTCGTGTTTGCGACTTTGCACACGGTTGATTCAGTTCAAACGGTGGATAGGATTGTTGATGTGTTTCCGACCCATCAGCAGCAACAGGTAAGGATGCAACTTTCGGTCAATCTAGTTGGGGTCATTTCTCAGACTTTGGTGAGGCGCAAAGATGGACGTGGTAGAGTTGCCGCTTTTGAAGTTTTGGTAGCAAACAGCGCAGTTCGAAACTTAATCCGGGAGAACAAAAGTTACCAAATCAGTTCCATAATTCAGACAGGATCAAGGTCAAATATGATTAGTCTGGATCAGTCTCTTGCAAACCTTGCCGCAGATGAAATCATTACGGTTGAAGATGCAAGGAGCAGAGCAAAAGATCCAGGTGAGTTTGATCGTTTGGTTGACCTAAAGGATGAAATCTTAATAAAAGATGGCCTCAAGCAGGCACCTCAAGAACCCAAACCAAAGGGGCCAAGCGCTCATAACGTTATCGCTAGTGGCGTGAGAGGACAGCCAAATCGATCTCAATTTCGCCGCGAATAGCCATTTGAAATGGATTCGAATCTCTTTCAGGGACTGTTTCATGAGAACGCCAGAACGGCTCCTCAGCAACTGAAACCACTTACCTGCAATATTGGTTCATTCCTGTGTGAAAACGGCCAGACAATTCCGGGTGTGGAAGTTGCTTACGAGACCTGGGGCACTCTAAGTGAGGCAAAGGACAATGCGATTTTGGTTTGCCACGCGTTGAGCGGCGATTCGCACTGCGTTGGCTGGTGGGATAAAATTGTGGGCCCGGCTAAGCCTATTGATACCGAAAAATTTTTCGTAATTGGTCAGAATGTTATTGGAGGATGTCAAGGAACTACTGGGCCGTCTTCGGTCGCAGCCGATCATCAACCCTACGGCTCGCGATTTCCCCATATTTCGGTTGGAGATATGGTGGAAGTTCAAGCATGCCTAGTATTGGCTCTCGGAATCAACAAGCTTTGGGCGGTTGCAGGTGGAAGCATGGGAGGCATGCAAGCGATAGAATGGGCCGTACGCTTTCCAGACCGGGTGGCAAAGGTCTTTGCAACCGCAACCGCGGCATCCCATAGCCCCATGCAAATCGGATTTAATGAGGCTGGCCGCCAAGCGATCATGCGCGATCCAGCGTGGATGGGAGGAGACTACGGTGAGGCCGGGCCGCACGGTGGTCTTGCTGTTGCTAGAATGATGGCTCATTTAACTTTCCTAAGCGAGGCGAGTTTTGAACAGAAATTCGGCCGTCGGCTTCAAGAGCCTTCGGATGCGAAAAACACTTTTGGAGCTGAGTTTGAAGTAGAAAGTTATCTTCGACATCAAGGCGAAAAATTCACTCAAAGGTTTGACGCAAATTCACTCCTGGTTCTGACTAAAGCCATTGATGTTTACGAGTGTTCATCTCTTAAAAATGCCACGGCTGAATTCCTTTTTGCAAGCTATTCCAGCGATTGGCTTTACCCTCCTCATCAATCGGAGACCTTGCATCAAATGGCACTTGAAGCTGGATGCAAGTCAACTCATTACGCCATTGATTTACCTTTTGGTCATGACTCGTTCTTGCTTGATGGCGATCTCCAGGGAGCGGCCTTACGCGATTTCCTCGCGAGTCGGTAACATTGGCCGCTCAAAATCAAGGAAGCCCCGAATAGATCACAATTAATATCTAGAGTGAGCGAAACTGTACTTGTCCTTGGATCCGGCCCAATCCGAATTGGCCAAGGCATTGAATTTGACTACTCTTGTGTTCATTGCGTGTGGACCCTGCAAAAAATGGGTTATCGCGCAATTATCGTGAACAATAATCCAGAAACGGTGAGCACCGATTTCGACATCGGTGATGGACTTTATTTCGAACCGATCACAATTGAAGACGTTCTAGATGTTGTCAATCACGAAAATCCGATTGGATGCGTTTGTCAGTTTGGAGGACAAACGGCTATCAATCTAGCGGAAGGCTTGAAAAGGCATGGGATCGCGGTTCTTGGCACATCGCCCGAGGCAATTGCGCTGGCTGAAGATCGAGAGAAATTTGATTCTTTGCTTGAAGAACTCGAAATAGGAAGACCGAAAGGCAAAGCCGTGAGATCGCTGAATCAGGCAAGAGATGTTGCCGCTGAAGTGGGATATCCAGTTCTCGTGCGCCCCAGTTTCGTCCTCGGCGGCCGCGCGATGGAAATCGTGTTTAGCGAGGACCAACTAGAGAGATTTTATTCAGAAGCGGAAGAAGCAAACCCTGGTCAACCCGTTTTAGTAGATCAATATTTGCTTGGAATTGAAGCCGAAGTGGATGTGATTTCAGACGGGATCGACACGTTTGTTCCAGGAATCATGGAGCATATCGAAAGAGCTGGCGTGCATTCGGGCGATAGCATTGCGGTGTATCCACCTATGATTTTGTCTAAAACAATTCAAGCTGAAATGGTGCGCTCGGCTCAAAAGATAGCTCGGGAGTTGGGAGTTCGAGGTCTCATGAACATCCAGTTTGTGGTTCGAGACGATGTTCCTTATGTGCTTGAAGTGAACCCACGGGCCAGCCGAACAGTTCCGTTTCTCAGTAAAGTGACTGGGATTCCCATGGTGGATTTGGGAACCAGATGTATGATGGGCGAAAAGCTTTCTGATCTTGGATATTCGTCGGGCCTATGGATTTTAACCGGTGGAACTCAATTTCAGAAGAAATCATACCAACCTTTGATTTGTGGCAAAATTGTGGATCTAACGCCTAACGACTCGGTCGCACAAGCCAATGAAATACCATTGGTAGCAATTAAAGCGCCCGTTTTTAGCTTCCAAAAACTAAGTAAAGTTGAACCGAGTTTGGGCCCAGAAATGAAATCAACCGGGGAAGTACTTGGCATAGATTTCAATTTCGAAGGTGCGTTGTATAAAGCATTAGTTGCTTCAGGCGTAGTGTTTAAAGGTGACGGACTAGTATTACTATCAGTTAAAGACGAAGACAAGGCGAGCTGCATTACAATTGGAAGGGAATTACAAGCAAGCGGTCGGAAGATTGTGGCTACACCAGGTACTGCTAATGCGTTGCGAAAGGCTGGAATTGAATGCGACTTAGTTAACAAGATTCAGCAAGGATCGCCAAACATTTTGGATTTAATTATGTCTGGAGAAGTAAGCTTGATGGTGAACACTCCAAGCTTAACTGAATCAAGCGAGAGTGAAGCAGCGAGGATCCGAAGAGCGTGCATTGAGACTGGCGTTCCTTGTGTGACAAGCGTTGATACCGCAGGTGCTGTTATTAAAGCATTAGGAGTATTTGACGATCCGTCCAGGTGCTCATGCCTTACGTTACAAGAGTACTTTGGTTAGTGCGTGCCTTTTAAGACCCAATGGTGCTACCAAATAAGGCGAAGCCACTAGATAATTTACCTAGTCGCTAGGGAGCACCGGTTCCACCGCCAGCATTCGCTGGCATATATTTCTTAAACATATCTTTCATCTGCGCTATTTTATCAGTGACCCCCTTGGGATAATTGTCAGGTGATATCACAGCTGCGTCAGATGGAAGGTCATCTTGAGAAATAGTGCCGCCAGCGTAAACATTAGGTGCAATTATTATTCTAATATTAAGGCTCGTGCGCTCACCCGGCTTTAACCCGTTGATTTTTGGCATTCCAACACCTTGCATCTGGGGATCATTTGCCATCGCTAACATCATCGCGATTTGCGATTCGTTAAAGGGCATTTTATTAATCATGTCCATGGCTGTTCCTTTTTTGGCATCCACAGATAAAGTGTAAACCGCTGAAGTCGAAATCTTTCCGGTGAGGACTCCGGCAGGAGGTAAGCCGTTAGGCGCAATTTCAGTTGGCTCGCCTCTGTAATCCGATGTATTTCCCATTCCTCCCGGCATAAAGGCTTCGCCTAAATCCATTAGGGGATTAGACGCCTTACTCTTGTTGGGATCATTAATGAGGTTAAGCTTACAATCGGCTCCATAAACCAGCTTATTAACAACCGCGGTAGTGCCGGGCGATAATGAACTCAGGGAAATACTTTGACCATTGTTTATACTCGATCTCTCGATATCTGAAAGCGTGCCGTAAAGTTCGAGTAAATGCCAATTTTGGGTGAGAAAGCTAAGGGCCCAAGCCGGCTGAGCTAATTCAGCGTAAGTTGAATCTATATTGCTTAGCACGCCATGACATTCAACTGCTATCTTTGAGAGTGCTCCGACGTCAGGGGTGCTATTGGCTTTGGCAAACTTGATGATTTCCGCTAAAAATACTCGATCAGTTCGATCTTGATGAGCCGTTTCGGGATTTGATTCTTGAACAGTTAACCACTTATCGGAGTTGTTTACGACAAGTTCATTGTTAGTTTTTAATTGCTCAAGCTCCGCAGACGGCAAGATCGAAGGACTAGAGCCAAATTGAGAAAAAAGTGAATCGGGCAACGACGCGATCACATTTTGGCTATGCGCGTCACCCAATCCTGTAATATAAGCGGCATCAAGCATGAGTGGATCAAATTGGACTGGATTTGATACCGCATCCAAGTATGCCGCCGAAGGTACATAGTTCATACCATTTGGACCATTTTGCTTAGATCTTTCCAGCAACACGGCTGCGGGTCCTGTGATCGTGATAGGCTTTTCCGGTGGTTTTGGGGCACTAGGTTTTTCAGCGGATGGCATTGCGCCAGCAAGGCGGGACAGAAAAGAATCATCGGTAGGAATTTCGGAAGATTGAGTGCTAATGATTTTGCCCGAATGATCATAAACCTCAGCGTTTAAGGTTATGCCCATTGCGAATTGACCCTCCGTATAAGAAAGAACTAGATCAACTTTGCTCGCGTTTTTAATTTCACCTTTGGCAATTTCTTTGTCGAATTCTTCTTGAGCAGCGTTTGGAAGCTGTCGTTGAAGTGAATTTGGAGCCGATGAGTAAACGATACGGTCACCTGGTCTCATCCTTGCAATCGTGTCGGCTCCAATGCTCTCAACAACGATCGGACTGGTTGTTCCTCCTACTCCGTATGCCTGCATGGCACCACCCATTAGGTTGTCGGAGTTATCTTGAGCTGGCACGAACGCTGGCACTCCATTGAGTCTATTCATCGAGGCTTGAATTTCTTTAATTCGGCTGGCGTAATAACTTTCTTTTGCCTTTTCAACCTTGGATGAATCAGGGGTGAGGAATAAAGAATCGCCGCTCTTATTCCAGCCTGAGTACTCAACCTCGGCGAGCTTAGTCAATACTTCATTTGCGGGCACATTGGTCACATTAACAGCTACGATGTCGCCTTTGAGAGCAGTCGCAACTCCCAGGCTAAGATGGGCTTGAGTAGCGATTGCTTGTACGGCTTTCTCAATCGTCTCTGCATTGCCATGGTAAGTGATTAACGCAATTGAATTTTGCCACGTTGAAGGTGCTGGCGGCAAATTCCCGAGAACAAAAAGCGGCAAGAGTGACAACATCAATTAAATATACTGCACATTGGCGTCAAGTTGGGCAACAAAACTAATTTGTTTGGTCCTTGACCTTCTAATTAATGTGGTGGCGGCAACTAGCTTAAAAACTCTCCGGAAGTGATAGCCAGATTTATGGAGATCCTGTCGTACTTGCATTTTTATTGATATTCTTCTTATAATAATCTATCGCTTTCGCCTCCATTTTCGTTAGGCTCGCCGGATAATCTTCCGGAGCCAGCACGGGAGCGTCATCTGCGAAGCTATCTTGATAAATATTTCCTCCCACATAGACAGTTGGCGCGATGATTATTCTAATTTCAAGACCGGCGCGCTGTCCTCGAATAAGTCCCTTAGCTTTAGGATCTGACCCATATCGGGGAACATCACTTCGGGCGAGATATATTGCGATTCCCTCCTCCGTAAACGACCTGCTCTGCAACTGAGAAACACTGCGGGCGAATATTTTCGGCATGTCCGTTACTATTTTGTAGACAGGCAGATTAGTAGGTTTTGCCGTAAGAACGCCCGCTGGTGGGAGACCATCCGGCGCAACCTCAGTAGGCTCCAGTCTGTAATCTGAAGTATCTACGGCTTCATTGGATCCTGTCCATTCGTATAAATACGGATTAAATGCCGTACTTTTGTTCGGTTCGCCAATTGTCTTCAGCTGACAGTCGGCTCCATAAACTAATTTATTGGCGATTGCGGTTGAGGCAGACGATAGTGCATTCAAAGGAATGCTCGCACCGTTATTAACTGCCGACCTTTCGACATCGGAGAATGATCCATACAGTTCGAGTAGATGCCAATCTTGCGATAAAGCCGTGGTGGTCCAAACGGGTTGTACTTGCATTAAATAATCTCGTTCGATTTCGGTTAATTTTCCATGGCATTCAGTCGCAATCTTTGCAAGCGAACCCAGGTCTGGTGTCTTGTTACTTTTTGCAAATTTGACGAGATTAGCTAGGAATACTCGATCAGTCCTATCCTCACGTGCAATTTCTGGATTCGACTCTTGCACCGTGAGCCATTTGTCGGTGTTGTTTACGACAAGATCGGTGTCAGTTAATAGCTCAAGCACTTGAGATGGCAGTAGAGTTGACCTAAGGTTAATTCCATAGTAAGTATCCGGTAAGGAGGCTATAACATTTTGATGGTGCGCATCGGCTAAGCCACAAATAAACGCCCCATCCAGCAACATCGGGTCAAATTGAACTGGATTTAAAATTGCGTTCATATATTCGTTTGTTGGTGAGTACGACTGCATAGTTTTTCGGACAAACACTTTGGATCTCTGAGACATTATTAATGCCGCCCCGGTTGGTAAAATCGGTTTATCGGAAACCGGTCGCTTGGAAGGCAATGTTAGCGGAGTGCGGTCGTAAATGTATATCGAAGAATCGGAAATAACATTCCCTTGGCGGTCGTAAATTAAAAGTTCTGCAGTTAAGTAAATCGGGGATTCGTCGCCAGGGCGTGCAATGGCGAGATCGACCTTACTTGTAGGACTGATTTGCAGAGAGCCATTTTCGTTGTTGAGAATTTCTTCCGCCTTAGATGGAAGCTGGCTCTGAACAGAATGCGGAGTGTTTGAATAAACGACCCTATCGCCGGACCTCATCTTTGCAAGCGCGGCGGCTCCGATGCTATCCACCATCCGAAAAATCGTTCCATCGGCAACATTGGTGTTGTTTTCGCTCAGGTCAACCTGAGCGGGCGGATTCTTTTTTTCATTTGAATCAAGTATTTTTTGGAATGCCTTGGTTCGGACTGCGAAGTAATTCTCTTTGGCTTTTTCAACCTTTGAAGAATCCGGAGTTAAGAACGAAGTATCTCCACTTTTATGCCAGCCTGAATACTCGACTTCAGCAAGCTTGTTCAGCAATTCAATTGCCGGAACGTTGGTGACGTCAATGACAACTATATCGCCCTTTAAGGCACCAGCAACACCAAGATTAAGATGTGCTTGACGTGCAATTGTGGTAACTGCTTTTTCGATTGTCTCCGCATCGCAGTGGAAAGTAACTAAGTTAGCGGAATCTTGGCTGACCAAATTCGCAGTCGACAACTGGCTAAGCACAATAAATGGCAGCACCGGCAACATCAATTAAATATACAGCAATATGGTCGATCAAACCATAAATCTCAACGTGGAGATAAAGTAAATTCGAAAAGCGCAATGCACGACGCTGCCGCGACAAGGGGAACTTCATAAGTAGTAATTGAAGCTGGCGTCCAATGGAATTCATGAGGTCTCAAATGTTCATACCAGGCAAGCAAAGCGCAACTTCCAAATGCAAAAAATACGCGGGACGCCCGTCCTCCCTTGGCTCGATTTGCGATACTCCAAACGATTCCCGCAAACAAAAAGAAATAAAGCGGTCTTCCCCAAATCGGCAAGAGCTTGGAGATCAAAATTACATTTACCGGCGAAAGGTGAAGGGATGTGTCCATTTTGTTGACTAACCAACTGCCCGCACCATTTGGACCGCACAAATAAGTATCGGTCCACAAAAACAATGCGGCAATAAGCGACCAGCCCCATGACTGGCTCAAATCACCACGATGGCTATCCTGCCAACTAATCCATAAAATTCCGACAAAAATAGGACCGACTATGCCTATAAATGGAATTAAAAATTCATATTTCGGATATGAAACATGAGGGGGAGTTGGCACTGAAATAAACCAGATGCTGACGGCTCCTGCGCCGATGAAACCAGCCAGAAAAACTCGGCGAACTATTGACTGAAGCGAAGGAAGGCATATCGGAGCCAGCAAAAACCAAAATATCCAAAGCACTGGATGCCATAAATCCCGAAATTGATTTGAAAGAGCCGCTAAGACTAGCGACGCCAACGAAAAGCCAATGATGAATCCGCCAATGCCAATTAGAAAATTTCGCAAATTAGTCTAAAGTTCGCTTTCCCAAATGCTATTTTACTTTTGAAATCCGATCGAACCTTTTTCGAAGCGTAATCGCGGCTCCGTGGGGCACAATTAAGACTGGTGGCATTGAATCAAATAGCTCGATTAATAGGCACCGGTTTAAATTAAAATGCAAGATTTAATTGGAAAAAAAGTTACGGTTCATACGACGATTGGAACATTGGACCATCAAGACGTGGGTGTTGTTGAGGCAGTTGATAGTACGGTTCTCAAGCTCAAAAAAACGGGGGATGAAATTTATTATTTTGTAATCCAGAACATCAGAGTAATCAAAATATTTTAGGTGAATATCCTTGTCACCAATGATGATGGGATACTTGCACCTGGAATTCGTCATCTGGCGATGGCGGCCAGCGAATTTGGGGAAGTAAAAGTAATCGCGCCGGAACGAGAACGATCCGCTTGCGGACATTCCATGACGATGGCTGATCCGCTACGAATTCATCGGCATGATTGGAAAGAAATTGAAGCAATTTCAGTATCAGGAGTTCCCGTTGATTGCATTAACGTTGGACTTTCGATTGCTTTTCCTGATGGTTGTGATTTAGTTTTAAGCGGGTTTAACAGCGGTCCTAATCTGGGGTTTGATGTGACTTATTCGGGAACGGTTGCTGGAGCTATGGAAGGTACGATCAACGGAATACGGTCGGTTGCATTAAGCATGGCTTGTTTTGACCGGTCGCTCCCTTTTCATTTTGAATCTGGAAGCCAGTGGCTTAAAGAGAATTGGCAGTTTATAACTGAGGTGCCATTGCCCACTGGAAGCTTTTTGAATGTTAATATCCCATCCTTGCCTTTTGATCGGATCAATGGAAGCCAGATTGCGCGCATGGGCAGTCGAATTTACAGGGATCAAGTGGAAATGCGCAAAGATCCTTGGGATAAGCCCTACTTTTGGCAAGGCGGATTCGCAATTACCGAAGAGGTCGAACCAGGCACCGACCTTAACGCAATCCTCGACCATTTCGTGTCGATAACTCCGATCAAAATTGATTGGACCGATGAGGAAGCGATGGAATCAATTAATAACTACTTCTTGGGCTCCTTGACTGGAATTAATCCGAATCGCTAAGGTTTTGGCATCAGCCTTCTGGTGCGAAAGGTTTGCATCATTGTCTGAATTTGATCAGCGGTGAATGCGGATTTTCGGATCAAGACGAAATTAAGTAGCCGACCTTCAACCACTAAAATATCGCCAAATGCCCAGATTTTCTTAATCCATGAAGCTGGAATCCGGGTACCGGTACCCATCGGAGGGCTTAGGTAAATGGCTTCTTCGGTTACTCGGGCTGTTGTCTGTTGAGTGAGTTTCTGTGCACTTTTCCACGTTAGCAAGATGATTCTTCCTGGAATCGTGATCGGCCACAGCAAAAGAAGTGATCCAAAAAGGACCCCGAAAGTTGACCTAAAAAAGAAAAGTAGCAATAATCCGCAAATGGGAATTCCGGTCAAAATCCACCAAAAAGTTCGAATATATTGAACCGCGCCAACTCGACCTATTTCAACTCGGCTAATGCGATAGGGAGCAGATTCAAATGGCTCGAAAATCACTGGATTAGTTTGTCACTGATTGAACCGCCAATGTTCAAGACCGCATCCCGGGTGTCATACTCGGTTAAATGTTAAATGCCGAGTTGAATGTCCCGATTCTGCGTCTCACTCTGGACAAACCGGAAGTACGCAATGCGTTTAATGACGAACTAATCAAAGCACTCACAACTGTTTTTGAATCTGTTTCGCCTGACGTCCGCACGATTATTTTGCGCGCATCGCCACCTGCATTTTGCGGCGGGGGTGATCTGCAATGGATGCAAAAGGCAGCTGATTACACCGAGGAAGAGAACTACGAAGATGCATTGAAGTTGGCCAAGCTCTTCCAATTAATCGTTAATTGCCCTCCGGTGGTGATCTGCGCGGTCGAGGGAGCAGCATTTGGAGGCGGATGCGGTTTAGTCGCTGCTTCGGATGTTGCAATAGCGACACCAAATGCGACATTTGCATTTAGCGAGGTGCGCCTCGGTCTGATTCCGGCAACGATTGCCCCAATAGTGGTCCCAAAAATTGGCGCAGGAAACGCCAGGTATTTATTCACTACTGGCGAGACTTTTGGTGCCGAAGTTGCTCTCAGGATTGGGCTGATTCACGAAATCGTAGCTCCGGAGAATTTGCAAGAAGCGATAAACGTCAAGATTTCCTCGGTTCTCAGAAATGGAGCAACCACCATAGTCGAAGCGAGAAAACTAGCTCTGGAGCAGCCTTTGACGTCTGAAGAATCTGCTCATCGACTAGCAGCGGCGCGAGCAAGCGAAGAAGGCAGGGAAGGCGTAGGCGCATTCTTGCAAAAGCGCAAAGCAAATTTTGTTGCCGAGCTTCCATGAAATCCCTTCTGATCGCGAATCGAGGCGAAATTGCGGTACGAATCATCCGAACTGCCAGAGTTTTGGGAATCCGCACGGTTCTGATTTGCAGTGAAATTGATCAATTTAGCCTTGCTGCGAAATTAGCTGATTCAATTGTGATTTTGCCTGGCAATAGCTCTTCCGAAACTTATCTAAACGTTGACGCCGTTGTTAGAGTAGCCATTGATTCAAAAGTTGAAGCAATTCACCCTGGATATGGTTTTTTAAGCGAAAGGGCCGAGTTTTCTGAGGAAGCCGCAAAGAACAAAATAACGTTCATCGGTCCCAGTGCTAAATCAATGAGGTTATTGGGCGACAAAGTTTCAGCGAAGCAACTTGCTGAATCAATCGGCATTCCGCTTGTGCCTGGCTATTACAAGCCACATGCTACCGACGAAGAACTTCAAGTTGCGGCAAAATCAATCGGATTTCCGCTTCTGGCCAAGGCGTCGGCGGGAGGGGGCGGACGAGGAATGCGAGTAATTGAAGATGCTGAATCACTTTTGGAGACGGTTAAATTGGCTCGCGACGAAGCGAAGCGGTCATTTGGAAACGACGAGATGATGCTGGAAAAGGTAGTAGCAAAGCCCCGCCACATCGAAACTCAGTTTATTGCAGATTCACATGGGAACATCGCGGTGTTATTTGAACGGGAATGTTCGCTACAAAGGCGCCGGCAAAAAGTCGTTGAAGAAGCGGGTTCGCCCTACCCAGAATATGGTTCAAAGCTTTGGCCAAAAATGCGAGAAGCGACGATCAAAATCGTCAAAGCGGCTGGATATGTTGGGGCCGGAACTGCAGAATTTTTGGTGGATGACCAATCTGGTGAGTTTTATTTTCTAGAAGTTAATGCTCGGTTGCAAGTGGAGCATCCAGTTACCGAAATGGTCAGCGGGCTTGATTTAGTGAAAGCCCAAATTGACGTGGCCAATGGATTGGCTCTTGATTTATCGAAGGGTTTAATGGAAGGAGATCGAACCTGCATGACAGGGCACGCGGTCGAAGCACGGATTATCGCGGAAAACCCTGAGCAAGGTTTTTTGCCATCAATCGGCAAGATCTTGGGATTCGCACCTCCTGCGGGTCCCGGAATCCGGGTGGATTCTGGCTTCATGACTGGCGATATCGTGTCGGAATATTACGATTCACTTCTGGCTAAATTGGTGGCTTGGGGACCAACTCGGGAACACGCGATTTTGCGCCTGAAAAGTGCTCTTCTGGATTTCCACGTGCTCGGGATAGCCACTAATATTGGCTACTTAGTAGACGTTGTTAACCATCCGCAATTTACTTCGGCTGATTTTGACGTCAATTGGCTCGAACGAAGTTTTGGTGATTGGCGTGCGCCCAACGATTACCCCGCCGGTCTAGGCGCAATCATCAATAATTCAAAAAAGCAAGTCGTAGCCGTCGGTGGGAATGCATCGCGCTCAACTCACCCCGCTTGGGACACATTCAGGAATTAATTTAATCGGTCTTCACTTGGAAACATCAGCGAAGGTAAATAAAGTAATGTACTAAAGGGGCGGTCTTAAAAAGTATGGCTTTGCCTATTTTTCGGGGCCCATAGTTTAAATTTCAAACAATGCTGATTCCTTTTTTTCCAACTTTTACCTTATCTACTAATCCACCACTGGTTCAAACGCAACCTGATCCGAAAAACTTAGCCTTTGAAGCGAAGCTGAAAAGCGTAGCGATATTTCGCGATGGCTACGGATACTTCGTTCGAAGGGGCACACTGAAACTTGAAAATGGATGGGCAACGACTAGTTTTGTTCCTAAAGCAATTCAGGGAACATTGTGGATTTACTCGTTGGACTCGGGCGACCGAGTCGACACGGTCATATCAACCCATGACAATAAAATTGAATTTAAAAGTGCGCATGATATTAAAGGCGTCTTGTCCGATAAGATTGGACTGGATTTAACGATAACGACTCATAGCGGGCAACAATTTTCAGGCAATCTAAATCGACTGCTTGACGACATGCTTCTGCTTCAAAATGGAAGTGGTTTTAACGCCGTGCCTTATGATCAAATCAAAGAAATCACATTAAACGGATATCCGCTTAGGGTTCACGTCGCCACCGCAAATCCGAACAAAAAAGCAGAAATCGGAATTGCATATTTGCAGGAAGGAATCAGCTGGACTCCTAGTTACGTTTTGAATCTAACTGGAAACCGAGGCATGTTGAGTCTGCGAGCGTCGCTAAAAAACACAACGGAGGCACTTGATAATGTAGATGTCCAATTTGTTGTGGGCTCGCCATTTGTTTCTGACCGCGGAATTGACGATATTTTGGCGTTATTGCCGGCAGATTCCGACGAGACGAACCAAAAGCAAGATGCAAGTAAAAAAGCTCCAGCTGCCGAATCAATTCTTTCTCAGGGAACTGGAACCGGTCAGATGGTGATCGATCCAACTCATCCCAACACCGGAGGCATGCAAAACGGCTATCATTCGGCCGTGACCGGCACCGAAGCGGGCGAACTTTTTTATTATCGAAAAGACGGATTGACCCTTGATCCGAACGATATCGCGATGGTTTCGATATTTAATCAGTCCATCACAGTTGATCCCGAGTTTAGCTGGGATGCAGATGGCGACCAGGTCAACTACTTGCTCTCATTCAAAAACAGCTCGTCGCAGCCTTACACTACCGGATCTGTTTTCGTAGTTGAAGACGGACATCCTTTGGGCGAGGACACGATGAAGTACACGCCTTCTGGGTCCGATGCGATGTTGCGATTGTCGCAAGGCATCGGGCTGCATGTGACCAAAACCGAGACCGAGATTCATCGCTCCGGAGCCAGTCAAATCGGCAAGGCCACATTCATTTCTCTGACGTTGAAAGGAGTTTTGACTATTGAAAATCACCGCAAAGAATCGGCAACGGTCACGGTTACAAAAACTGTTCAAGGCAAAGTTGGAACGCTAACCGGAGGCGGGATTGTGACAGACACTAAAATCCTCAACGGCGAGCCAAATCCAATTAATAGTTTGAAATGGAAAATAGATGTTCCTGCAGGTGGGACGAAGGTTGTCACTTATGAAGTTACAACTTACGTAACCGCATCCGTCGCAGGATCTCCGCCAGTACCTTCAACCCCAGATGGCTCGGACTAGTTTAACTTTTGGTTCGATAGCTTTAATAATCTTGACTTTGGCGGCTGCTAACGCTCAAGTCGCCCATCAAGCTGGACCCAATTTGCGCGGCAAAAGTGATGCCACCGGTGAAGATGGTGGACCCATGGCTCCAAGCCTGCCGCTAGCAAAAGCGAATTTCCAAGCTTGGTTTACAACTAAAAATCTGCCGGTTTGGAAAAATGAATACGGCGGAGTTCCGATGTGGAAGGAACTTGGGCCCGGAATGCTATACAATGGCTGGAATGGAGCCGACAACGCCGGTCGAATGACCTGCCTTGCCATTGATCCAACTGACGACCATGTAATTTATGCGGGTGCGGCTTCCGGTGGCCTTTGGAAATCCATTGATGGGGGGCAAGATTGGAAGCCTATGGCGGACCAAGAGCCCTCCTTAAGTTATGGCGCTGTCACAATTGATCCGCGTGATCCGGCGATTATTTATGCTGGAATGGGAGAACCGAACAACAGCCTAGATAGTTTCCAAGGCGCAGGATTATTGCGCTCTCTTGATCATGGAAATCATTGGAGCTTGCTATCGAGCAGAGTTTTTATGGGTCAGCGATTTTCTAGAATTTTGCTTTCTCCTGAAATTCCAAATGAAATCTTTGTCGCGACAACTAGGGGCGTCATGCGATCAATTGACGCAGGCGGCACATGGGTCCAACTTCTCAAAGGAGACGCCACAGACCTTATTCTTAATCCGCAAGATCCTAATCAAATGATGGCAGCGTTGGGAAACTATCGAGGGGATCCAGCAAATGGCCTTTATAGCTCTCAGGATGGCGGAGAAACATGGACTCGCCTTACAACCGACCTGCCGTACCCTGGAACCAAATTAGGGCGACTTCAATTCGGTCAATGTGCGAAATATCCAAACGTTGTTTACGCGGCAATGTATAGTAACGGCACCGGCCTGGACGGTCTAATGAAATCGGAAGATTTCGGCGTGTCGTGGGTTCGAATGCCTAACGCTCCCAGCTATGCTGGTGGCTCGGCTTGGTATTACAATGTGGTTGCAGTGTCGCCAGTGAATCCAAATATTGTTTTTCTAAGCGGAACAACAACTTATCGATCCGAAGATGGGGGCAATACTTGGCTTGATAACACCGAAAGCTATGGTCCGGGTCGGGTGCATCCTGATCATCATGCCATAACTTTTGATCCGTCTCAGCCTGCATCTTTGTTTTTATGCACTGATGGAGGCATTTTCAAATCGAACAACAACGGAGATTCTTGGACTCCGGTGAATCATGATTTGGCTACAGTTCAGTTCCAATTTGTAGACGTTCATCCAACTGATCCCAACATCGCCTACGGCGGAACTCAAGATAACGGGACCAATAAATACCTCGGCAATTATTTTTGGACTAATGTTGAGGCTGGAGATGGGGGCGTCACGAGGGTCAACCCGGTTCATCCAGACATCGTTTACGGAGAATACGTGAACCTGGCTCTTTACAAAAGCACTGATTCAGGAAAAAATTGGGACTGGGATATCGTCAAAGGAATTGACAAGAAGGAAGGAACCTTATTTTACGCTCCCTTTAATTTAGACCCCGAGAATCCGGATATTTTAGTTACCGGAACCAGCCGAGTTTATCGAACCACCGACGCTGCCACTTCTTGGACGCCTATAAGTCCGATTCTTGGATCCAGAGTTTCAGCCGTGACAATTGCCCCAAATAACTCAAAAGTGATTTATGCAGGAACAAATGATGGTCGGCTCTGGGTGACGCCCGATACCGGTAAACGCTGGTTTGAAATCACAAGCGGTATTCCGAAGCAATACGTAAATGATATTGAAATCGACCCAAGAAACGCCCGCATCGTTTACGTAGCGTTAAATTCATGGACGTACTCTTCCATATGGAAATCAACTGATGCAGGAGGAACCTGGACAAATATCTCGGATGATCTCCCGCCATTGCCTGCGTATACGCTGGTTTTGAATCCAAATGAACCTGATCAAGTTTTTGTCGCAACCGCAACCGGAGTCTTTGTTTCTGATTATGGAGATGGCAATTGGCTGCGATACGGTCCGAATTTGCCGAACGCCCCAGTGTTTAGCATCGTGGCAAACAAGGTTACTGGTTTATTAACTGTTGGCACCCACGGTCGGGGCGCCTGGTCGGCACCTTTGCCGAAGTAGCTGGAGTTTTAGTAATTGATATTTTAGATGACTTCCTGTCACCTCAACGTAGTGACCTAGAATAAGGACGCGAGGAAGCTCAAATGCATCCTAATTCTATAGAGCAAGGTGATATTTTTGAATTAAACCTTTCTGGTATGCAATTATTTGCTCCCATGTCTGAATGTGGGTCGAGCCAAAAGCACCGGGCAAACCATTTAACCCTAATGAAGTGAGCAACTTCTGATCGTTTATCTCACCTTCGTACAAGCAAGCAAATCCCCAATCCTTTGGAAGTGGTCCTTTGTGGCTCAAAATGTACTCAAACTCCCATAACTGATAAAAATACTGAGCAAAGTCGTCAGTTACACCGTTTTGGGTTAGCATGGAAGAGACATAAAATTCCATTTTCGGCAGGGTTCCTAATTGGGCATAAAAATAAGCACGACAAAACCCAGTACCTGGGTCAACTTCGGTCTTGGTATCGCTTAGGAACCTCACTTTTTTTAGAATTGGTTGTACGAAATTTTGCTGGATCGTCTCAAGTTGCAAAGTTGTCAGTTGCAACTGGTCTTTTTGCCAGCTCGGAGCAAGTCGATATGCGGTTTCAATGTTTCCATGTTTCCAGTCCGTTCGCAAGCTATTTGCAGTTCCCACCAAGGTCGGTGGGAACATGTGAGAAATGATGATAATGGCAATTGCAGCCAAGCAGGCTACTGCAACGCCGAGCTTCGCGCGATCTTTCCTTGAGGGGAACCGAGCGAGCAATTTCTTCATCTTATTGGGAGTTACGGGCCCGGTGGGATAATCGCGAAGCAAGGTTGACTGTAATCGATCGGCGGATATTGCGCAGGGCTTGCATCCCATCGAAATTCAGCAAGCTGAATTGTTTGGCTTGGAGGAACATGATAGAACAATTGCTTAATGTGACAGCAGTCAATGCCGTTGGAGTTGCAGTTCCAATTAACAGAATTAACAACATAGCCCGGAGGCAATGTCGGGTTTTCAGTGGTGCATGTGCCGAGTGCTAAGGCGGTGCCGAGAACAGTGAGCATTGCTACTGAGAGCTTTCGTTTATTTTTAATTTGTTTTTCCTATTTTGTTTGTAAAATTGCTTTTCAAACCGCACTAATTGTAAATTGTGCAATCCAGAGAGCAATCGGTTGACCACCAGGTGAGAATATCCATATCTCCTGGTTTGTTCTTAGTAATAAGTTCTCCTCCTACATTTACCCCGAAACCTAATTTCGGAAAATTGGGAGAGAATAAGGGAATATTGGCATCGTTATGATTTTCGTCGGTAAGCAAGATGGAGTTAGCCTGGAATTTTCGCGAGTAAGCTTCCCAATTGTTTTGACCGTTTGCCTGCTGCCACGGGTCCTGATACATGAAATTATAGTCAAAATACTTGCCCGAGGTAGAAAACCGTGAAGGATAGAAATGGCAATGAAGCGATTTAATGTTCAAAAGTGAGGCAATGTCGTCGTCCGTGGTGTTTGAAATTGTAGTGCCATAGAACCGGGGAGGAAGTCCCATTTCATAATCGGTGCCGTAAATTGCATCCCCGTCGTTGTTTTGTTGATAGAGCGCGATAGCAAGCCAAGCTTGATGCAAATTGGTTTGGCACGAAGTTTTGTAAGCCTGCTTTTTCCCCTGTTGGAAAACAGGATACAGAAGTGCAGCCAACAAAGCAAGGATACTCATCACCATCACAATTTCCAAGAGCGTAAAACCTCGAACCTTTAATCTCAAATGACGCTGTTTGAATGAACTACGTGGTTTAATCATTGGATTCCGTATTTTCTCGAATCTTCAGTTGAACTTTCAACATGCAAAATTTCGCCGCTGCCACTGAAAACGTAGGCACGAGGTGTCCAGACTGCATTTAAAGGTGTTGAGATAGCTCCCCAAGGATCTGCGATCACGTGCCATCCTGGAAAATTTTTTCCTTTTCGTTGAGCCAGTTTTATGAATGAGGATTGGAACACGACGAAAACTTGAGACCATCGTTTCCAGTTAATTGATGCAAGCTTAATTGTGCGTAACGCGCAATTGTCGCAGTCGCCTGCGCAAATAACGAGAACCTTGGCTACTTTTGAGACGCGATACTTTTGCCAAGCTGTCTTGAGTGGCGTTCCAGCAACAAGGGTTTTGTTACCCGGCTGGGGGTCCGCGCCTGAGTCATAGAAAATACCATTTGTGCCGGCTTTCCGAACCGGTGCGAGTGCCGTCGTTTTTTTAGCGATTAATATTCCACAGAATAGAGCAAGACCCAATTCTGCCAAAATTGAAAACATTTCCTGCACTTGACTTGCCATGACTTGACCCATATTTGCATTATCGCAGAAGAAAGTTTCTTTTTGTCAAGCGTCTCAAAAGTTTTCTTGAGGAAACCCCTTAAATTCAATTTTATGTGCGGTTTCCTACCTTTCTTCCTATTTCCGAGGCATTTAGTTCTTCGTAATTTATCAAGTTTGATTTGCCAAGGTAATGGTTCTTGGCATTATCATAGGCCACTAAAGGCTATCGTCTTTGCTGCAATCTAAGATTTCCCAGGGATGCCTGGTTCGGTGAGCAGGGATGGGTCCAAAGCTATAGCAAGGGTTTCATCGTCCATTAACCCCATTTCCCTCACAACTTGAGGAATTGTTTTTTTCTCTTTTAACGCGGTTTTGACCACATGTGATGCCTCTTTGTACCCAATATACACATTGAGAGCAGTTGCAAGTGAAGGCGAAGTTTCAGCATAGTGGAGGCAACGCTCGTCATCGGCTTGGATGCCCACTACACAATTTTCAGTGAAAGTTTTCAGAGTATTCGTGAGAATTCGAAGCGCAAAACGGGCCGCAAAAGCCATCCCCGGCATCATAACGTTAAGTTCAAGTTGGCCAGCCTGCACGCAGTAATCAATTGTTTGGCACTGCCCTAAAACTTGATACAAAACGATATTTAGATTTTCGGCCATACTCGGATTGATCTTTCCAGGCATAATCGAAGATCCTGGTTGAACTGGAGGCAAGATGATTTCTGCCATGCCGGTTAACGGCCCCGAACATAGCAGCCTTAAGTCGTTAGCGATTCGCGTAAGTTCAAGACTGAAAATTCGTAGCGCACTTGCGAGAGCCGACATCGCTAAATTGGATTGCATCGCTTCTCTTAAATCATCAGCTGGTCGGAATTCAATGCCAGTTTGTTCGGATAATTTTTTAACGACTTTGAACCGATAACTTGGGTCGGTATTTAAACCGGTTCCAGCAGCACTCCCGCCAATTCCAAGTTCTTCCAGGTCCTTTGCTGCGTACAGCATCCAGGTTTTAGACTTTTCAACCGCTTTTGCATAAGCTGCAAACTCTTGACCAAGGCGAATTGGAACTGCGTCTTGCAAATGGGTCCTTCCGGATTTCAAAACTCTGTCAAATTCAATCGCTTTTGATTCAAAAGCGCTGTGCAGTTCGTTAACGCTGATCAATAATTCTCCCAGTGTAATCCTGCTCATGATTCGCATAGCGCTTGGGAAAGTGTCGTTAGTGCTTTGAGCATAATTTGGATGATCGTTGGCATTAACGATTTTATATTCGCCAATTTTTCCACCCAAAATTTCTTCGGCTCGGTTGGCAAGCACTTCATTGCAATTCATATTGAAGCTGGTTCCGGCGCCCATGTGAAATACGTCGATTGGGAACTGATCTCTGAAAGCACCTCCCAAAATCTCATCTGCGGCTTGAACGATCGCTTGTCCAATTTTTGAATCAAGCAATCCAAGCTCAACATTGGATTCCGTGCAGCACTTCTTCAAAAGAATGTATGCCTCTACCATTTTTGAATCTGGTTGCAAACCAGAAATTTTGAAAAGTTGACGGCTTCTTTCCGTTTGACTTCCCCAATACACGTTGCTTGGAACTTTAACTTCGCCGAGCGAATCGGGCTCAATTCGATAATCCATATATTCGATGTACCAGAAACTTAGCTTATAATAATTGCAGTGCCTTCCGAAAAAGAAATTATCAATCAACTCGCCCATCTTTTGGAGGCGCACCAATTCCGGGAAGTGTCTTTAGCAAAAGATAACGTAAAGATTTCATTTGCGAAGTCGCAGACCAAACCTGCTCCAGCTGCGTTGGCAGGTGAACAATTAAATCCGGAAACGCATGCGGAAAATCTCTTTGCGCCGGTGGGTCCGCAAGTCGCGGGCAAACCAATTTCAAGCCCAATGATGGGCATTTATTACGCGAGTCCGGTGCCGGGAGCGCCTCCGTTTGTGACAATAGGAGCCAAGGTTTCGGTTGGACAAGTTGTGGCACTAATCGAGGCGATGAAAGTGTTCAACGAGATTGTCGCTATCGAAGAGGGAATTGTTATTTCGATCGAGGTAACGCCTGGGCAAGTTGTCAAAAACGGCGACACGTTGATGTTAATCGACGCCGAGCCACTTTAAGCTTGTCGAGGATGGACGAAATTGGAATTGCAATTTTAGGTTTTGGAACGGTGGGCGAAGCCACCTTTCATCACATCGAATCCTATAATTCTCGCGCCAGCCAAAAAGGAAAACTCAGACTGAATGTGATCGGTGCCGGGATTCGTGACATCCACAAATCTCGTAAATCAGGATCGATTAAATTAACAGCCGACTTGCGGTCTTTAATCGAAAATCCGGGGGTTGAAATTGTAATTGAAACCATGGGCGGAATCGGTTCTGCTTACGATCTCGTGAAGTTAGCTTTATCGATGAGAAAAGCGGTTGTGACCGCAAATAAAGAACTTATCGCAACTTACGGTAACGAGCTTCTTCACCTAGCAGCCGAGAACCACGTTCCGCTTTTGTTCGAGGCTTCTGTTGGCGGAGGTATCCCCATCATTCGCTCACTAAGAGTTTCGTTGTGCGGAGATGAAGTCGAAAGAATCTTTGGAATTTTAAACGGAACAACGAATTTTATTCTCGCCAAAATGAGCAGACAAGGTCTCGACTATCAAGATGCCCTTGCTCTTGCGCAAAAAGCTGGATTCGCTGAAGTCAACCCGTCAAATGATGTTGAAGGAATTGATACCTCTTATAAAATGGCGATTTTAGGCTGGCTGGCTTATGGATCAACTTTTAAAATTGATCAGTTCCACAGGCGGGGAATCACAGAATTGATTTCCTCGGACTTTGAACTTGCGGCACTCCTTGGATTTGAAATCAAACTTTTAGGATTATTCGAAAAGCGCAAAAAAAATGTGTTTGCTTGCCGAGTTGGACCTGCCTTGATTCCTTCAGCTCATCCATTTGCCAAGGTAATCAACGAATTTAACGCGGTGCAGATTGACGGCAAGTTTTCAGGATCACTCACTTTCATTGGAAAGGGTGCTGGCGGAAATCCCACCGCGAATTCAATACTTGGCGATGTGCTTGCGATTGTTAACGGTTGCACCGCGCAGAGGGGAATTACAGGAGCTTCGACATCGCCTGGGGAAGTCAAACTCCTAGACCATTGGAACGATGTCTTTTACATCCGAGGTTCATACACTCCCGGTTCAAGACCAGAAATACTTAAGTGGCTGGAAGATCGAGGCATTAGGGCTGTGAGAATCGAAGGCGGCAAGAACAACAAAGTTGGGATCTTAACGAGCAAGGTCTCTGTTCACTTGATAGAAGGCGCAGTTCTGGAATTCAACGACAAAATCGTTAACGCAACGGGAAGCGAGAATGTGATCGCTCTGCCCGTTAGCTATCCGGATTGTTGAGCAGGTTTTAATCAATAATCTAGGTTGGCCTGTGCCAATTTGCGGCTTTTGAACGTCCATATTTTAGTATTCCCGTATAATATCGGGTATGAGTAGTTGTGGCACTTGTGTTTCACTACCCACTTATCGAAGTATCGAAGGACGATTGAGATAGGTGATCGGCAAGGATTAAAGCATGGAGCTTGGAAAAATTGGTCATTATAAAGCAGGACTTCCTGCAACTCTCATCGTAGCGTCAATAATTGCAGTACTTATCGGGTGCGGCGGAGGATCTGGAGGTAGTTCAGGTCTTACTACTGGAACCATTGGCACAACTGGAACAACCAGCGCAACCTCGACCACAGGGACGAGTACAACCGGTACGGGTGGCACTGCAGGTACAGCTGGCACGGCGGGTACAGCTGGCACCACGGCTGGTACTACAGGCACAACCGGTACTACAGGCACAACCGGTACCACAGGAACGACCGGTACAACTGGAACGATTAGTGGAAACTTGCCACCAAACGTAATTCTATATTCGTTCGGAGATTCGACTCAGACTACGGTCAATACAATCAACCCAGATGGAACTAACCCTACACTTTACGCGAATTATTCGCCTCAAGTATCGGTTATAGCTCCAAATTCACAAGTTGCAAATCAATACGCGGTAGCGTATCAGGCCGATACGACAGTTCAGCAGTACGATATTTATATCGTGACTATAACTGCTGGCGTTATCAATTTCCAAAACGCGGTTAGGGTAACTAACGGCGACTATAATAACATCTATTCGCTTCAGTTTTCGCCAGACGGTACCCACCTGGTTTTCGTCACTGCAGATGCTTCCGGCAATAGCACCCTCTACGCTGAGAACATCGTGGAGACTACTTCCGGTGGGACGACCCAGATCAGTGCAAACGGTCTTCACTCGATTGATTCCGCCGATGACGCTTACTTAGCGGACGACGGTAATACGATTGTTTATTCGAAATTCGACACCACCAATAACATAGGTCAAATCTGGACGATTCATCTTGACGGTTCAGGATTACATCAGATCACAACTGATATGGGCGACCATTTTGCGCCGCAGCTAAGCAAAGACTTGAGCCATGTTACTTGGGCAGCAACTCCAGCTTCAAATCCAACTGGAAGCTATGACATCTATGTGGCGAACCTTTCAAACCTGCAATCAACCCAAGTTACCCAGGCAAATGGAGATAATGCGATCACTCCTGCTTTTAGTGACGACGGTCTAAAAGTTGGGTATGTTCTGGTTGCGGTCTCTAATCCCGCCAACTCGGGGGTTTATACAATTGGAATAAATGGCCAAGGACAAGCCGGAGTTGCTTTGGTTACAAACATAAATTCAGGTTTATTCTGGACAAATGCAACCGGCTCTTCGTTCCGACCAGGTTCACATAGAACTGCTCAAATCGGTGGTATGGATGGTCATATTGCGCGGTTAAAACGCATGGGTCGCTGGCACGGTTCGCATTAAAAAATAACCGAAATAGAATCTATTGGGGGATCAGTTCTCGAAGGGGCTGGTCCCTTTTTGATACATTCTGATCTCGCTAAAATTGCAACAAAGGCAAAAGATTGGAATACTCAAACGTTGGTCGCGGATGATTTTCAGGAAGCTCCTCGGGCCTAACGTTGTCTTCGCCTGCGCTTGGTGGGACGTCAGAATCGCGTCGAACCCAAAACGTATCCCATCCTTTCTCGATGGCGGCCAAAATATCGGAGCGATAGCTATTGCCGACCATTAACAGTTGGGGCCCTGAACTTCCTGCACTACGCTCAGCGCGTTCTAATACTCTTGGATCAGGTTTGCCAAAACCAAGCTCACCCTCGACGAAAATCCACTTGAAATAGCCCCTGATTCTAAGTAAATCAATTTGTAGGTTTTGAACATCTGCGGGGCCGTTTGTAATGAGACCGAGGCTTGAACATTGAGATAGTTGGTCAAGAACTTCCAGCGATTCAGGAAATAATTTTAAATTGGAATGTCTATGGGCATAATACGAAGCCGAAAGCCTTTCAGCTAGTGACGGTGAATCTATTCCAAGAGATTGCAGAGTCAGCCGCATAAGCTCGGTGCGGCTCGAACCACCGTCCGCTAAATACCGCTCGTACCATCCGAAATTTTTTAAATGAGGACAAAATTTTCGAAATTCTAGAACCCAAGCATGATGAAGCTGTTGAGGAGTGACACCATCAGTCAAAACTTCAGAAAAGCAGGATTTCAGGCCAGCTTTGGCCGCATCCCAATAGGCGCAAAGGGTGTCATCAAGATCAAAAAAAATCGCCGAATACTGCATTGAACTCAGAATAAATTCATGGCTCTCCGAACTTCTTGCATGGTTGCTTCTGCGACCTCGCTCGCCTTTTGGGCTCCAATTTTCAATACATCTTCGATTTCTTCATCTGAAATTTTTGCCCGCTTTTCGCGGAAAGAACTCAAAAAGGAATTGACGCTCTCGGAACATTCAATTTTGTTCTCCATGCACCCTTTCAATCCTTGCTCATCTTCCGCCCATTGCTGCTCCCATTTGGATGAGTAGATTCGCAGGTACTGGCAGACAGCGCAATTCTTAGGGATCCCGGCATCGGTTTTTTTGATTTTGGATGGAGTGGTGAAGGCACTTTTGATTTTTCGAGCTGTTTCGTCGGCAGATTCATTAATGTAGATGCAGTTGTCGTAGCTCTTGGACATTTTTCGCATGTCGGTTCCTGGCAGAACCGCTTCTTCGCCTATAATGTTTACGAATTCCGGAAAAACAGGGTCGTCTTTGCAATAAAGCCGGTTAAATCTTCGCGCGATCTCACGGGAGATTTCAAGATGGGGAGCTTGATCTTTTCCAACCGGCACCCCATAGGGCTTATAAAGTAGTATATCGGCTGCTTGAAGAACGGGATAGCCAAGTAATCCGAATGGAACACTTTCAGCGACTAAATCTTCTTTTTTCTCTTTAAAAGTAGGCACTCTTTCGAGCCATCCGAGCGGTGTAACCATGGAAAGAAGCAAGTTTAACTCGGCATGTTGCTTCACATGGCTCTGCATGAATATCGTGGATTTTGACGGGTCAATGCCGCAGGCGATATAATCCTTGGCCACTTCTCGGCTGTTTTGGCTCACGTGGGTCGGATCTTCAAATTGAGTTGTGAGCGCGTGATAATCGGCGATCATGCAAAACATTTCGAATTCCGATTGCATGTTCACCCAGTTGCGTAAGGCTCCCTCGTAATTTCCAAGGTGAAGTTTTGGCCCAGTTGCCCTCATTCCGCTAAGGATTCGCCTTTTCACGAAAAACGGGCCCCGGTCAGTAGGTGGAATCCCCAATTTATCGGAGCGACGAGAAAGTCCACATTAAAAAACTGAAGTAGAAGTACGGCACCAATCAGCCCAGCAAATCCAACTTTTCGATTAAATTGCCAGAATTGATATCTTTGCTTTTCCGGCAATAGTAGCCCGAGAAGCCATTGACCGTCTAATGGTCCGAATGGAATTAGATTGAAGATGGCGAGGGCAATGTTAATAATCACGCCGTAAATGATAATCCACGGAAGTAATTGGTTGAAATTGTTTTCATCCAAGTTTGCAGCAAGACTAGGGGAAATAAATATTCTAAATAAAGCGGCAAAGATCATCGCTTGAAGAATGTTGCTAATCGGTCCGGCGATAACAGCAATGAAGAAATCCCAGCGAGGATCACGCATTTTTCTGGGGTCCATTGGAGCCGGTTTGCCCCACCCGATGCCGTACCCAATATACATCGTTAAGAATATAAAAATTGAACCAGCTGGATCAAAATGCTTGAACGGGTTTAAAGTCACTCTTCCGTAATACCGAGGCGTGGGATCGCCTGCTAAATCTGCGAATTTGCAATGGCAATACTCATGAATGGCAATACCGAGAAACACCACAAAGATATTCGCCACTGCAACAGGAAAAGGAGGTAAATGACCCATGATTTATTTCAGTGCTTCCGGCATCAATTCTCTGGCGAACATTTGATCCCAAGTTTCGCGAGTTTGAATAATTTGAAACTTGTCTTTTGAATCTATCAATACGGTTGCAGGACGCGCAAAGCGATTGTAATTACTTGCCATCGAACTGTTATAAGCACCCGTTGCAAATACCTGCAAAAAATCACCCGATTGAATATCATCGGGAAGCGATTTATCCGGAAATAAAATATCGGCTTCACAGTGCTTGCCACAAACTGTCACTACCTTGTCTGCAGTCGAGGAGCATTCTTTTTCATTCTTCTTGGTCAAGCTAATTGAATATTCTCCCCCATAAAGTCCAGGGCGTGGGTTATCGCTTAAGCCGCCATCCACGTTCACAAATGTCACAGTATCGCCTTTTAATTTGGGAACGGTTTTGATTGGACCAACGCGATAAATGGTCACACCGCTTTCGGCTGCCAACGAACGCCCTGGTTCTTGAGCAAGAGTCGGATTTAATCCCGATCCCTCAAGTTTGCTTACAACCGCATCCACCACCATTTGGCAATAAGTGTCAATATCCACTGGTTTTTGTTCCGGCAGATAGGATACTCCGAGACCTCCGCCAAGATTGAGTAGCGATGCGGCAAATCCAAAGTCCTTGAAAACATGCATTGCGAATCCGGCTAGAGCTTCTCCGCCTGCTTTTTGCGCCAAAGGATCAAGAAGTTGCGAACCCACATGGCTGTGATAGCCAATGAGGGGCAGTCCTTTGTCCAAACAATATTTGGTGGCACTATCGGCAGAACCGTTGGCAATATTGAATCCAAACTTGGTCACGGCTTGACCGACTTTGAGCTTTTCGTGGGTAATTGGATCGACGCTTGGAGCCAATCGAAGAACTAACTTTGTCCGATCAGAAATGAGAATTTGGTTTAATAGTTCTAGTTCGTCAAAGTTGTCGATTATGATTTGTCGAACTCCCTGCTTGACCGCATAGCTTAACTCCCCCGCTGATTTATTGTTGCCATGCATGTTGCATTGGCTAGCGCTAATTCCTGCTCTTTCTGCGGCACGTAATTCGCCTTCTGAAGCAACATCGATAAAACATCCTTCTTGTGCAGCTATTGCCAATATCGCATGAGTCGAATTGGATTTGGAAGCAAAGTTAATCTCGGAACGTTTATATGCCTTGCTAAACGCTTGGCGGTATTCCCTGATTCGAAGTCGAAAGCTTTGTTCATCGAATACGTAGAGGGGTGTTCCGAATTGGTTGGCGATAGATCGAACCTGCTCGTGACTCAATTGCAATGGCGCGGATTTGAGGCATGTGGCGGGCACAGCAAGATTATGACACGGCCCAAGCATAGAAACTCAATTTGCTAGGGGAATAGTGTGCTGCCTGTTGAAGCGAGGTCAAAGCCGCGTTCTTTCCTTGAAGATTCTAAGGCAAGAAGCCAGCTGCGGAACAAGTACACTTCGATCCATGAAACGGGTGGTCGTATTGGGCTCAACTGGGAGCATCGGCACTCAAGCCTTAGATGTAATTCATTCTCATCCTGATCAATTTGAAGTGGCCGGACTTGTTGCTGGCTCGAATGTGAAAGTTTTGGAAGGTCAAATGGATCGATTCAAAGTGAAGCATGGCGCGCTGTTTTGTCCGAATACCTCTACAAACCTTCCCACTGGAATGGATGCAATCTGCGAAATTGCGAGTTTAGATTGCGCTGATGTTGTGATTGTTAGTGTAGCCGGAGTAATCGGATTAAAGCCAACGATTGCGGCGATTAACGCAGGCAAAGATATCGCTCTGGCCAGTAAGGAGGTGCTGGTGGCAGCGGGAGAGCTAGTGATGCCTTTGATCAATTCAAAAAAAGTAACACTTACCCCGATAGACAGTGAGCACAGTGCCGTCTTCCAATGCATCCAAGGGATTCAAAGAAATCAACTGTTGGAAGTGATCTTAACTGCTTCTGGCGGGCCGTTTCTAGGAAAAGCAAAAAAAGATATTGAATCGGTTACGGTTGAGAGTGCTTTAAAACATCCAACTTGGACCATGGGCGGCAAAATCACGATTGATTCGGCAACTCTTATGAATAAAGCCCTTGAGACAATCGAAGCTAAATGGCTTTTCGATATCCCAATGGAATCCGTTTCGGCGGTAGTGCATCCTCAAAGCGTGATTCACTCAATGATTAAGCTGACTGACGGAAGTGTTTTGGCTCAAATGGGCTGGCCGAATATGAAACTTCCCATACTTTATGCTCTTTCGTACCCGGAACGGATGGCAAACGACCTCAAACCCTGGAATCCTATCGATACACCAAACTTGTCATTCGAGCCAATCGATGAAAGCGTGTTTCCGTCACTTTCCCTTGCACGTGCGGCGATGAAATTGGGTGGCACTGCTCCATGTGCGTTTAACGCGGCAAATGAGGAAGCGGTAGCTCTTTTTTTAAAAAGAAAAATTCCATTTCTTAAAATTTTTGACTTAGTGGCTGACACCATCTATGCGACTTCACCAGAAATCGTGAGTTTGGAGAACATTTTAGCAGTTGACAAAGCTGCAAGGGAAGAGGTCCGCCGGAGAAGTAACGTTTAAGTTTGCTAAAATGTTATATCGCGCGCTTCGTCCGAGCGTCTTTTCCTAAATCCAACTGATGCTACACACACTGTTTTTCGATTTGATCGTTGTTGCTGTTTTTGCGATAATGATTTCGGTTTTAGTGGCCGCACATGAACTTGGTCATTACATTTTCGCCCGCTGTTTCGGAATGGGAGTGGAAGAATTTGCAGTTGGATTTGGGAAACCAATTCTTGTCACCTACTATCGCAAGCAATATACAATTCAGCTGTCCCATGAGGAGCACTTGGAAGCTCAGACGCCTCCGACTATTGAAGAAGTAAAGTCGAACCGAGCGATTGAACTTGTAAACGCATTAGAAGGCAGTCCAAAAGACCGTACAAACATGCAAATATTGGAGGAAAACGGCAAGAAATTCTTAAGAGAAATTACCGATTTTACTGTACGCGCATGGCTCTTTGGAGGTTTTGTTCGAATCAAAGGGATGCTACCGGAAGAAGACGGGAGGGAAACGAGTGTCCCTGGTGGGTTTTATAGCAAGGGACCGCTTGCAAGACTCATGGTGCTATTTGCTGGTCCGTTGTTTAGCGTCATTGCTGGGATCGCGATGCTCATTCCGTTTTATATGGTTGTGGGTAAAACGGTGGCAGTTACGCAACCTATCATTGGGGGAATTGGGGAAGGATCACCTGCCGATGTTGGGGGGCTTAAGCTTGGCGATAAAGTAGTTAAATTAGACGGCAAACCTATTTCCGATTTTTTTCAAATGGTTGAGCAGGTTCGCACTGATGGTGGCAAACCCATGAAATTTGAGGTGGATCGCGCTGGTAAGACAGTTGATTTAACCATCATTCCAATTCTAGACACGACTCCATCGCTTGTAATCGGGGAGGACCTGATGCCGACAAGTAACACTGCTATTCAGTCGAGGATAGGGGTGGGCAGTTTATATGCGACCCAGAAACTGAATTTGCTGAAGGCATTTGTGGAAGCAACTTTAGTTCCCGTTGACACGGTTACAGGTTTAGTCGCTGGATTTGCCCATCCTTCTGGGTTAAAGAACGAAGTGGGTGGTCCTGAAACAATGGTTCGCCTGACGGCAGTTGCGACCCAAACCGGAATTTGGAGCATTTTGAATTTAGCCGGTCTTCTCAGCATTTCGCTCGGAGTGCTGAATCTTCTGCCAGTTCCTCCATTGGATGGCGGCCAAATGGCAATTGCTTTTGCGGAGCTACTCCGCAATGGCAAAAGGCTTAGCTTGCAAGTTCAGGGAATCGTTTTCACTACCGGTTTGGCACTCGTGGGAGTTCTGGTGCTCACAATAATTGCAATTGATTTCCAAAGAAATTGGTCTGGTTCTGGTATGCCCAAAGCTCAACAAACCCCAATTAGTCCTAAGAAGAACATTTCTAAGTAACCTCATAAGCGCATGAAAGTTGGAATCGTTGGTGCTGGTGGAATTGGACAAGTTCATGTCCGGGCTTGGTCAAAGGTTCCCGGAATCGAGATTCTCATCTTTGATCGAAAACTGGAGCGCAGTGAAAGCATCCGTGATCGATTTAGTGCCAAAGTTGCGCCAAGTTTCGAAGAAATAATCGAACGCTCAGACGCAGTTGATATTTGCTTGCCCACCGATTTGCACTGCGACTCTGTGATCGAAGCCCTCAAGCACAAAAAACCGGTTTTATGCGAAAAACCACTCGCGCGAAACTTGGCCGAAGCGCAAAAAATGCTAGACGCGGCCCAAGAATTTAATTGTATTTTAATGCCAGCTCAGGTGGTGAGGTTTTTTCCGGAGTACAAGAAAGCCCATGATCTCGTTAAAAAAGGAATCATTGGCGATGCGGCTGTCATACGTCTTAGCCGTGGAGGTCGAATGCCAAGCGGAACCGACGGTTGGTTTAGAGATCATCTTCGATCCGGCGGGGTACTTCTTGATTTAGCTATTCACGATTTTGATTGGATACGATGGACTTTTGGCGAAATTGAGCATGTTTATTCTCAATCGGTTGGCAGCAAGACTCAGAATGGCATAGATTACGGTCTTACGTTACTAAAGCTAAAATGCGGCGCTATCGCTCATGTGGAATCGAGTTGGCTGGAACCGGATGGTTTCCGATGCAGATTCGAGATTGCAGGAAGCTTGGGCTTGATCGAACATGACAGCCGAGATTCAGCTTCGCTGATAATAAAGGTCTCAAATTCGACGAGTTTTGAAAGCAATTTTTCAGAACAAGATGATCCATTTGTAAGAGAAATGACAGTCTTTAAAGATGCGGTTGAAAACAAGATCGAGCCGCCGATTACAGCTGAAGATGGCTACCATTCTCTAAGCCTGAGCCTTGCTGCAATTGAAAGTGCAAAAACGGGCGCGAGAATTATCCCAGAGCATCCGACAAAAACCGTTTCCGTCTGGTGATCCTCAATCGGCGGGTAGGATTTAATCTATGCGGCATGACAACAGAAAGCAAGATCAATTGCGTTCTTTTTCCCTTGAGCGAGGTTACGCAAAGTTTGCCGAAGGTTCTTGTTTTGTAAAAATTGGTGACACTCATATGCTCGTTACTGCGACGGTGGAAGAAGTCATCCCAAGATTTAAAAAGGGGCATGGGGAGGGTTGGGTCACAGCTGAATACTCAATGCTTGCTCGGTCAGGAAGGGAACGCAACTCCAGAGATCCAATGCGACCAAATGGTCGATCTATGGAAATCCAGAGATTAATCGGAAGAGCGATGCGATCCGTAACCGATTTGAAGATGCTGGGCGAACGGACGATCACAGTAGATTGCGACGCGATACGTGCTGACGGAGGGACTAGATGCGCTGCCATTACCGGCGCGTACGTGGCAATTTACGATGCGATGCGATGGCTGATCGACAGGCGAATGATCAAAACGATTGCCCTACGTGAACCGATTGCAGCCATATCAGTTGGGATTGTAAACGGGCAAAATATGCTTGATTTGGATTATCAAGAAGACAGCAATGCTGAAACGGATATGAATGTTGTGATGACGGGAAGCAATAGATTTGTTGAAATCCAAGGCACCGCCGAAATCGAACCCTTTAGTTCTGAAGCTCTAGGACAAATGCTTGCCCTTGGAAGAAAAGGTTGTCAGGAACTAATGGCGGCCCAAAAAGCCATCCTTGAAATCTAGTTACTCGCCATGGATAGGCTCGTGATTGCAACTCATAATCGGTCAAAGGCGGGCGAGATGTTGACAATTCTAAGTGAAGGATTACCCTGGTTGAAGATTCAAACCCTAGCTGATTACGAAGGTGCTCCCGAGCCGGAAGAAACCGGCTCAACCTATGAGGAAAATGCCGGAATCAAATCGGAAGCTGCTTGCTTGCATCTCAATTTGCCTTGCATCGCCGATGATGCCGGAATTGAAATAGATGCGCTTGAAGGTAAACCGGGCGTTTACAGCAAGCGATTCCTGGGCGAAAGTACAGACTTCAAATTTAAAAACAGAAAAGTTTTGGAGATGCTTAAAGACGTTTCGGATGAAAATAGAGGTGCGCGCTACTATTGCGCGGTTTGTCTATCGATCCCCAATCAATCGACCCAAACGTTCGTCGCAACTTGCTACGGAAAAATTGCTTTGGAACCAAGCGGCAGCGGGGGCTTTGGCTATGATCCAATATTTTATCTGCCCGAGTTGGGTTGCACCATGGCTGATTTAACCGCAGCCGAAAAGCATACAGTGAGCCATCGCGGCAGGGTATTGGCAAAAGTAATTGATTATTTGAGTGCTCTGCACTGAAATCAGCCTTTCAGAAAAGACTTAACAATAAATGCTACATTGGCGGGTCGCTCCGCCAGTCTTCGCGTAAAGTATGGGTACCAGGAATCGCCAAAGGGAACATAAACCCGCACGTTGAATCCTTCTGCAGTCAAGGATTCTTGCAAGTCTCTTCGAATGCCGTAAAGCATCTGAAATTCAAATCGAGAAGGGTCGATTTGCTTTCCGCTTATGAACTTTTTTAGTTCGTTGATTATTGCTTCGTCTTGAGTTGCGATGGCTGGGTAAAAGCCGCCGACCAATAGTCGTTTTGCCTGCCTAACGAATGCTTCGTCGACTTTTAATTTGTCAGAATAAGCGATATCCGGCGGCTCTAAATAAGCACCTTTAACCAATCGGCAACGAGCTCCCATTTCAATGATTCTTTCCACGTCTTCATCATTTCTATGAAGGTAGCTTTGCAGTACTGTGCCAACGTTTTTATATTCTTGCCAAGCCATTTCAAGCATCTTTAAAGTGGCTTCGGTATGAGCTGAACTTTCCATATCAATTCGCACAAAGTTACCGCTCTCTTCTGCAATCCAGAGAACTTCCAAGAGGTTTTTTTCGCAAAAATCGATCCCCTGATCTAACCCGCATTGGGTGAGTTTGATCGAAATGTTAAGGGGCTCAGGTGGTTTTAGCTTCTCGGGAATATCCTTGGTATTTATGGGAATTAATGCCGAGGGAGCTCCAAGTTTTCGGTCTGCCTCGGGAAATACATTGATCCGATTAAGCATTTCGCAATACACTTTGACTGCTTGTTTTGCTTCTTCTTCCGAGCTAGTATTTTCGCCAAGATAATCCAGCGTTATCCGAATTTTTTTATCAAGTAATTTCTTGCTTGCGCCGAGCGCGGTTTCAAGGTCGTCTCCGGCAATAAATCGGCTGACAATTGGTTTGAACAGGCGGGATGACCTGACGATTTTTTGGATTGGTGAAAGCCCAGATGCCTTTAAAATCAGCGTCCTAGTAAGCATTCCCTCTCCAATTTAACCCGAGATAAGACATTATCCGCCTTTTGAACTTGGATTCACTCGATTATTCGGCTATTGCTCGAACCGGCTCAGATTCTAAGAAGTCATTTAGAATTTGCTCGTATTCTGCGTAGGTATCGCATTGAGTCATAGCTTTTCGCAAATCTACTGCGCCCGGAAAGCCTTTCATATACATTGGCATTTGACCTCTAAGCGAGCGGCAAGCGGCCCGTTCAGATGCCAACGGATCGACTGCATCAATTGATTCATAGTCGATGTGCAAGCTAAGATGTTTAAGAGCAGTTTCAGCGCGATCTTTGATCGTCGGTTGCGGCGGCGACAATTGACCCATTATCTCTGCGTTCATGCTGGCAAGAATCCAAGGATTAGCAATTGCGGCTCTGCCAATCATCACTCCATCAACTCCTGTTTGAGCTTGAAGCTTCTTGGCGTCTTCGGGAGTTTTCACATCTCCATTTCCAACGAATGGAACAGTTACGACTTTCCTAAGTTCTTCGATCAGCGACCAATCCGCTTCGCCCTCAAATCCTTGGCTTGCAAACCTGGCGTGCAATGTGATCATCTGTGCACCTACATCCTGAAATCGCTTCACCAGATCAGGGGCCACGAACATTCCATACTTCCAACCGGATCTGATCTTAACCGACACCGGAATTTTGACTGCTTTTACAACCGAATCAACAATCCTGGCTGCCATTTCGGGGTCTTTAAGCAGAGCCGCACCCGAACCAGTACGCACTACTTTTGGAACCCAGCATCCCATGTTGATGTCGACTATATCGGCTCCTAATTCTTCTGCGGTACTTGCCGCCATTACCATTGTTTCAAGCTCACCTCCGAAAATCTGGATGGCAACTGGCTTCTCAGTCTGAGAGACAACCATTTTTTTGCGTGATCGCTGGGGCGCATGAAAATTTGCCATCGCGCTGACAAATTCAGTCATTACCAGCCCGGGATGGCCGATTTGCTTGCAAATCTGACGAAAGGCAAAATTAGTGACCGCTTCCATTGGAGCAAGGATGATCGGCGAATCAATTTCAACAGACCCAACTTTAAACGCGATATTTGCAGGTGCAGAAGTGGCAATCAATCTAATTATTGTGGAATTTTTTTCAATTTCAATTCAAATGAGGACCCTAATTCTGTCACTTTTAATCCCCGAAGGGTAAAGTTTTCTAAAATGAAGCGAACCATTAATGTCGGTCTCGTCGGTTATCAGTTCATGGGCAAAGCCCATAGCAATGCGTATCGGCAAGTTGGTCGATTTTGGGATCTGCCGATTGAGGTCCACATGCATACATTGTGCGGCAGAACCGAAATTCCGTTGAAAGCTGCTGCCGAGAAAATGGGTTGGAAGCATTACGAAACCGATTGGCGCAAAGTTGTTGAAAATCCTTCAATTGATTTAATTGATATTTCGACCCCCGGCGATAGTCACAAAGAAATTGCGATCGCTGCGGCTCAAGCAGGCAAAGCAGTGTTATGTGAAAAGCCTTTGGCGAACACAGTGCAAGAAGCTAAATTAATGCTGGACGCAGTGGACAAAGCTATCGTGCCAAATGGAGTTTTTCATAATTATCGAAAAGTCCCCGCAATTGCGCTTGCCAAGCAACTCATCGAAGAAGGAAAAATCGGAACGATTTACCACTGGCGGGCGACCTATCTTCAAGATTGGATAGCGGATCCCAATTTTCCGCTTGTTTGGAGATTACAAAAGGAAAAGGCTGGTTCCGGGGCTCATGGGGATATCAACTCTCATATCATTGATCTGAGCCGCTTCCTGGTTGGGGAAATAGATGAAGTGAATGGGTTATTACGTACCTTCATCAAAGAGCGCCCGATTGCGGGAGCAATCGATGATAAATTAGGGGCGAAAGGTGAATCCGAAATGGGCAAGGTTACAGTTGATGATGCGGCGATTTTTTTAGCAAAATTCAAAAACGGTGCGATCGGCACGTTTGAAGCTAGCCGAGTTGCAGTGGGACGCAAAAATTATAATCGGTTTGAAATTAATGGAAGCAAAGGTAGCGTTGTCTTCAATCTGGAACGCATGAATGAACTCGAATTTTACGATAATACGGTTCCGGAACAAACCCACGGCTTTACTTTGATTCAAACCACAGAAGCCAGTCATCCTTACGCCGGACATTATTGGCCGACTGCTCACATAATTGGGTACGAACACACATTCATCAATTTAATTGCGGACGCGATGACCGCAATTGCAAATAATAGGCCGATTTCACCGAGCTTCAGAGATGGTTTTGAGAATCAAAAAGTGCTTAGCGCGGTAGAAACATCTAGCGATACTCGTCAGTGGGTTAAGGTTTAAGACTTAAGCGATGAGACTATTTTCTTCAAAGCACTAACCGTGGCAGGTGTGTCTTTCTCGGGAGATAGCGCAATTAGGTCAACTAACTGTTGGGCTTCTTCAGGAGTAAATTCAACGACCCCTTGACGCCGTCTTTGAATTCTTTTGAGTCCACGCGAAATTAAACTGAAACTAGAATCAGCTTCGCTCGTCTTTTTCGTGTAGATCAAATTTCCAGAGAACATATCGGGGTTCCTTGTATCATTTGACTATAGAAACGAGTAGATAGTTTAGTAGTTAGTCCAAAAGTCCTGAATTAAAGCCTGATGAATTGCAAAATTGGAGTAATCATATATAATAGGCATACAGCCACGGAAAGGCGAAAATGTGTAAGCGTAAATTCGAGTATTGGGTAGTTCCGTTACTGCTTGGCGTTCCTTGCGGAGCACTTGCTCAGGCGATCGTGCCTCATGGTGCGATTGTGGCACCGCAAGCCCCGAGTATGAATTTTTCTGATGATCTGCTTACGGTAAATCTGCAGCAACCAGGGATAGCCCTCCGTCATGGCGGAGTAATCGATAGCACGTTAGTCGTTCTTTATGATGGCGTCACGCTACAGGAAGGGTCTGATTTCACTTTGGATGCAGGGAACGGCGTTATTTATTTATCCCGTCCATCGATGACCGGTCACACTTTAGAAGTTCGATACCGGTACGACCCTGCGCAAGCAACTACCGGCGCGTTAAACACTGGGACAACTGGATTTTCTTTAAATTTATTGCCTGGTCAATTAAACATGACCTTGGGATTCGGCATGATTGAGCGAAATGCTCAAGGCGGAATCGAAAGAACCAACATGCTTGGTTGGAATAACAATTTCTCCATGGGTGGTTCAGCTCTCAAGGGCATGATGATGCTTGGCTCGGCGACGTCCCAGCAAGGCGTTTCAAACCTCGAGGGCACCCCGGTCTCCAATCAGGCTGCAACTCCCACCGATTCCCATCAATCATTTGTTCTGGAAACTCTATCAAATAAATTTCTCGGGGGCAGTTTAAATTTCAATTATCAAGACATTTCGAAGGGTTTTAATGCTTTCTCGAGCTTAGTTGGGGTCGATCCAGCTACTCTTCAGCAGCTCGAAAGAGAAAAAGGACTAAAGCAAACCGGATTTTCTCTGCAGGGTGCAAAGCTTGGATCACTCAGCCTGACTGATTCGCAGACCACCATTTCCGATGGCAATGGAAAAATTTCACTCAGTGATTACGGAATAAAATCAGGTGGCTTTCATTTTGACGTCTCCTCTGAAAATGTTGGGAAAACTTTTACAAGATTTGATGATCTTGCCGAAACAAATCATGCGGACTTAAAAACAAGTGCGGGGTTGAGCAAACGAGATGTGATCGCCGGATTCGATCTCAATAAAGGTACGTTTGCATTGACCCAAAACTACATTTCAGACCCGTCCGGATCGATTGTCAAAAACGACGCCTTGCTTAAACTTCAAAATCTAAGCTTCGACTACGGATCACAAAAAGTAACGAAGCAATTCGATGGTGTGAACAACTTGCTCGCGGGTGAGAAGGCCGATTATGGACTTGACGTTGGTCTGAATCGCAATTGGCTGAACTTTCAGTATTCACCAGGAAAAAGTGGTGACGTGCTTAAGGTTAGTTCGCTTAAAATTGGGGATGACAAAACCGCGTACTCGCAGTTTCAAACTGAATTCAGCAGTAAAGGGTTTTCAATTGTTCACGAGCGATACGACGTATCGCCCACTTTTTCCAGATTGAATGCCTTGAACGTTGCTGACACCGATGCGAATATCAACGAAACGGGTCTCATGTATGGACCAGATGTCAAAGTCAATGCTCCGGCTGAAAGAGGTCTTTACCAATCTGACGTTGGAATCACAAGAGATTTCACGGGAGTAACCTTTGACCCGTTCAAAGGAGTCAATGTCCACGCTGGTCAGTTGAATTTAGCACAATCGACTGGGACTGCGAATGGCAACGCCGGTCTGGGAACTTTTAATGTAACCATTCCAAAGGCTTCTTTCAGCTACCGCCATGAACAGGTAGGATCTGATTTTACTGACCTTCCTTCGTTGATGGGTTTTGAAAAAGCTCAGCTAGGGAGTCTGAATGGAATTGATCGCTCAGATTTAGCCTTGAACCTCACGCTCGGCAAAAAAGAAACCCTCAGCGCGAGTTCATTTAACACGACTTCGCTTACGGATTTTGCTAAAAGATTAAATTTTTCCTTTGACGGTCCTACGGCACAAATGAGCTACATCTCTCGATCAGTGAGTCCGGGATTCGCTACCGTGAATCAGCTTTCAGATCCTGAAGCAAGCATGTTGGCGACTCTGGTTGGGAAAACTCAAACAAATGGTCTCTTTCACTGGGCAGAATCGAAGGCTTTGCAGATTTCGGCTTCATTACAGGATGCGAAGAATATAGCTGCGGAAACCGGAACCGATCAAAACGGCGTGAGCATCGCTTACGCCACAAAAAGCACTCAAATTGGTGCCCAAATTCGATCCATAAAGAACACGGACGCGCTAATACCTTTGGCTTCTCATACTGACCAACAGATGTATCTCGATAAGTCCTCTGGGCCATGGAAAGTTGACCTATCTCAGGAAAGCGATCGTTATGATCCTGACCAGGTGGCGACTGGCGTAGCCATTCAGCCCAGCTTTGTTAAGCAAACAGCGGGTCTTGATTACAAATTAGATTCACGGACAAGTTTGTCGACCCTCCAGTCTCGCACGCGCCTTCAAAACGGACAGTCTGAATCGTCTAGCACAAACGCGGTGACAACGACTGTATCAAAGCGGGCTGGAATCACGATTAGCGATACCGAGGAAAATTTGGTAGATACGACCCAACATGACGAGTCCCATAGAAACTACGGTTTTTGGTACGATCTCGGTCATGGTGTCCAATTCCGTTACGGCTATGTTCGTCAGCTAGATACGGCTGGACCCAACACTTTGAATTCATTCGTTTCGCTCGGCACGAATACCGCTGATCCCAACGTTGCGCAGTTGAATGCGGTGAATCAAGGAACCTTGGGCGACGTCGCAATTGGCGGTGGCTATGGGGTCAACCAATGGCAAAATGAAGTTGGCATGACCAATGGGAATTTGGCCCGTACTCAATCATTTAGTAATGTTCGATTGAATTCGGTAAAGCCATTCAATTCCGGGATTTTCAAGCAAAACACTTTTCACTTTTCGTTGGATACGGCTGCCGATAACTTCAATTGGATCCGCCAAGATGATAACGTTGGAGGGACTGGAGTGGTCGAAGGTTTGACGTGGGGACTCAACTTCCACAGTCAAAAAGACCCCAATGCACAAACTGCTATTGACAGGGTGCTTGCTTTAAGTACTGATCCAAAGCATCACACTTTCTTGGAGGGCTCCCTAATGTACAAAATGAGAACGTTGCCGCAGAATCAAAAAGACATGATTCGTAGCTATAAATTAACAATCAACCCCACCAAGAATTTGGCATTAAGCAACGTGATGATTTCAAATCCGGAAACCCCAAACGCACTGACTTTGCTTGGCTCAGTTCCTCAACCACTGCGTCAGAATTTATGGACTCTAACTTACGCTCAGAATAAACAATCGGATTTAGGCGGAAGTTGGGAGGAAATAGTTAACGACTCCAACCATTCTTCCAGCGTCACTGCTGGTATCAATGCGACTCTTTTCAAGACGAGTAGTCCCCTTTCATTATTTTATGGCCTCCAAGATACCAAAGGTCCAGACCATCAGCTTAGTCAACGATGGAGCATTGGCTACCTTCAAAAAGCTGGTCCAAATCAAAGTTTTAATTTCTTTGTGGGAGACTTAGCTTATCAATACTCATTGCCAGTTGGTCAATATGAGCACAACCTGAGCGTGAGAGTTGATTACCAATTCCACTTTTAGACTCATCTCTTAAATTAGCTGACCTTAAGCGAGATGGGTATTGGCTCTGTTTTCGACATGCTTCCAGTTGCGAGAGCTCAAATTACTTAGAATTTGGAACTGGCCAGTGGTTTGGATTTCCAGCTTGATACGACTTAAGCAGTTCAAAATGACCATCTAAAAACAGGCAGAAAATGCTGTCTCCATGGCGACCTCCTAACCCGTCCTGATCAATTCCATTCTGACTATTAAAGTAAGCCAATCGGGTTACTGATGGAGGTGGCAAAGTGTCCGTTTTTGGGATCAAATCTCCGTTGGAATAGCCGATTAGATAGGCATCATTTGCGGGTGTATTCTTTCCGTCCGGCCTTATTGGAACCGGGTCGAATGTTCCAAATTTTCCTCCATTTGCAGTTTCGGCGATGCTAACTACATTCCCTGGATCGGTAAAATTAGTCGTAACCTGAGTGGACAGCCCGAGGTACATCCCGTAAGTCATGAGCAAATCTTTGCCGTCAGGGCCCTCCGTCACTGCCGCTTGGCTTTTATCAGCAGTTGGGCACATGAATGTGGTTTGACCATCCAAATGATCTATACCGGCGATGTTCGCAAGAGTGGTAGCCCAAGTAATTGGCCGATTCTTATCATCTAGCTGGGGGATATTAGGATCAACCGAAGCAAAATATGCGGGCGGCAATCGCTCATCGTTTTCGCTTTCGTAAGTTGCCAGGGCTTCGCTAATCGCTTGGAAATGCATTTTGCAATGGTAAGTGTCAGATTCGTCTCGCAAATAATAATAACCTGGTATGGCTACGATCAAGAACAATCCAAGGGCTAATGCCAAGTATTTCGCATCAGCTTTAGTTAAATAATCGCTTCCCCGATTATCAGCTTCGTCGGCAGCGTCTTCCTCAACTGAAAACAGCAAGCTCGCAAATAAATCGAGCATTAACTAACTGCTTCCGATGAACTGTCATGAGGGAGGAAGCCATATTTAACAAGCACTTTAGGGATGTCCTGTTTAACTACATGAAGTGTGGAATGTGAGCCGTTTACGGTAGGCAGCATTCCAAGTTCAATATTATTTTTCGGAACTCTGTACGCCCAAGCTCCAATGGACACCGTTTCAAGGTCTGAAAAGCCATCACCGAGCATGGCAGCGGTTTGGTCAAGAACGGAAGTGAGGGCTTGAGGCTTACTTTTTAGTTCTGATTGGAAAGCAATCATGAAATCATGCTGACGCTCTTGTCGCAAAATGTCACTATCCGTATGGCGGAATCGGACTAATTCTTCTGCCTGAAGTCCATCCAAAACTTGCATTCCTTTTTTAAAGTGGATATGAAGGTCCCCAGCGTTATCATCCCAATTCATATTTTTTGGCACGAAGTAGGGAACTCCTCCTACCGCATTAACCATGTTGACAAATCCGTCAAAGTTTATCGAAACGGTGCGATCAATTTGAACCCCTGGCAACAATGTTTCAACTGCTTTTTGGGCTAACGCATCTCCCCCAAACTCGTGGAAAGCATTCATTTTGTGAACCGGCATTCCTGGTATTTTCAAAAGGGTATCTCTGGGAATGCTGAAGCCTGTGATTTTATTGTCGGGAAAGTCAAATTTGAGAAGGAGCATCGAATCACTTCGAGCCCCGTTTTTTGTAATTTTTGCTCCTCCAACTGATTTATCTACATCGCAACCTAACACCAAAACTGTAAGGGAATTTTTCTGGAATAAATTAGCTGGCTTTGGCGGATGAATCAAATTGATTAAGCCGATATGTCTCAGAACGGAACTGCTATGCAACCAGCCAAAAAGAATCCCGCCGAACAGCACGACCACGCAAAAGAAGCTATAGAGGGTCCAACCGACTAATTTCCCCAGCGGCGATTTACCTTTGCCCTTAGATAGTCTTGCCTTTACTCGTTTAGTTTGTCCGGAATTGGTTGGCATAAGGCGACTTCAAATTATATACGATCTAATCCGATTATTTAGTGCGAGGTTCTCTATTAGCGATTGGCGGTTTCCTTCATGTCGCGACCAGAAGGTAGCTTCGAATCAGAAGGTTCAAAATCGATAACAAAAGTGGCACCTTGACCTAGTTCACTTTCGATTGAAACTTTGGCATTTAGGGCTGAGGCAAGCTCCATCACAATTTTCATGCCCCAGCCTGAGCCTGCGCCTTTGTCCCATTGGCTTTTGGCATTGCCGCTAAGCAATCTTTCTTTTACTTCTTCGTTCATTCCCGGTCCGGTATCGGCAACTTTCAATAAATATTGACCGCTTTCAGATAGATAAGAAATCGTTACTTCGCCGCAAAACGCTGATTCGTCGTTTTCGTGTTCGGCAAGCCATTCATCCGAAGTGGTTTCGTGTACTGCTTTGATCGCGTTTCCCACGAGATTTTGGACAATTCTGAACACATACAACTCGTCGTGCAGGATTTCATCGGCACTTGCTGGAAAGTTGCAGATCAGTTTGACTTGCTTGGACCGAGCGTCAGACTCCAAATATGAACTCGCTGATTTTATTGTTCGCAGTATGTCCGGTGCAGATAATTCTGGCCTCAGCTTTCTGCCCGCTGACATATCGGAGACTAGGCGAGAATATCCGACGATGCGATCAACCGAGCTTTTAAGCTCCTCGTGCATGGGGGCAAGCATTTCAAGTGAAGCGGATAGTTCCGTATTCTTGGATTTTTTTGCATGGCTTTCGAGATCTTGCAAAGCCATATCGGTAAAACTAATATTCGCGTAAAGCGAAGCCGCCAAGTTCCCAATGTCATGGCTCACTTTTCCCATTCCAAGTAATGTAGAAGCTCTGGTTGACTCTTCGTTTAACCTAAAATTAAGAAACGCTAATGTGGAAACTGAAGCGATAATGTCAAGAACGGCGATGTCATTTTCAGTAAAGTGTCCAGCTTTTTTATTGAGGAGTTGGACTATCCCGATTGGCTCTTCATTTTCGAGCATTAAAGGCGTCGCCATCATGGATGTGATCACCATGTTGGTTGATTTTTCGAACTCGTTGCGGTCTTCGTCTTGCTTTTCGGGAAAGTCCTTCATCAAGGTCTTTCGAGACTGAAACGCTTCGCCCGCCATTCCATAATCATCCGGAATATCCAGGCGGGGCAACAAATGTAATACCGTTTCCGGCAAAACGTGTTGAAACCTGAGCCTATTGCTATGAGGCTCATGCAGGTATATAGTGCCTCCTTCGGCTCCTACTGCATCCACGCAGATAGACAAAACCTCTTCAAGCAATTTGTTGATCCTGCCCGAACTAGCAAGTTTTCGCGTTGCTACCTGCACCGCTTTGATCAGTACATCGGAATTAGTCGGCATAAATCAACCAAATCTCCCTGAAATATAATCTTCGGTTTCTTTAAATTTTGGATTTAGGAAAAGCTCGGTTGTAGAGCTAAATTCGATCAATTTTCCGTTCAAGAAAAACGCGGTGTAATCGCTTGCCCTTTGCGCCTGCGTCATATTGTGAGTCACTATAACGATTGTAATTTTTTGCTTCAGTTCTTCTACTAGGTCTTCTATCCGACTAGTTGCACCTGGATCTAAAGCGGAGCAGGGCTCATCCATAAGAATTACCTCTGGATTAACCGCAAGAGCCCGGGCAATGCATAATCGTTGCTGCTGACCTCCTGAAAGTGAATAAGCAGATTGATGCAGTTTGTCCTTCACTTCAGACCAAATTGCTGCATTAACCAGGCTCTGCTCCACCACTTGATCTAGTTCTGATCGCGAGTGAACGCCGTGCCGCCTGGGTCCGAAGGCTACATTTTCATAAATCGATTTTTGGAACGGGAATGGCTTTTGAAAAACCATTCCAACTCGGCTTCGTAAAGTAACTGGATCAACATTCGAAGAATATATGTCGGCTCCATCAAGGAGAATCGTGCCAGTCATCCTTGTTCCGCTAATTTCCTCGTTCATCCGGTTGATGCACCTTAGGAAAGTTGATTTGCCACATCCAGAAGGACCGATTAAAGCGGTTACCGCATTGGGTTTTACATTCAGATTAACATCGCTCAGTGCCTGAAGGCCGTCGTAGAAAAAATTTACGCCTTTGGCTTGGATTATCCAGTGATCCGGATTGTCATTATGAACAGTAGGGGTTGCTGCGAATTGAGGATTTGTCATCAACCAGGTGCCAACGGTGGCTTTAGTTTACTTGAGGTGGATGCATTTTAACGAAATCTTAACAGATTGCTTTTTGACGCAAAGCATGATCGGCTAAAACAAGGGCAACCATTGCTTCGACAATCGGTACGGCGCGAGGCAAAACGCATGGGTCGTGACGCCCGCGTCCGCTTATCGTTGTGTTTTCCAGGTCTGTATTCACCGTATTCTGCTCAAAAAGTATGGTCGCGGTTGGTTTGAAAGCCGCTCTCATGACGATCGGCATGCCGTTTGAAATTCCACCTTGAACTCCGCCGCTGCGATTGCTGGTGGTTATAACTTCGCCATTGCCAAGGGCTCGAAACTCATCGTTATGGTCTTTACCGGTACTCAAAATGCTACTAAATCCGGAACCGATTTCAAATCCTTTGCAAGCTGGAATTGATAGTAATCCCTTTCCCAAGTCTGCCTCAAGCCGATCAAAAACAGGCTCGCCCCAGCCTACTGGCACTCCTTTTGCTACGCAGCCAACGATGCCTCCTACGGAATCCCCCTTTTTGCGAGTCGATTCGATAAGGCTTATCATTTCCTTGACTTTTAATTGATCTGGACATCGAATCGGATTTGAATCGACTAGCTCCCTATTCACTGCGTCGGTATCGATTTCAGCGACTACATCTTTAACTTGGGCGACGTATCCTACGATGCTGACGCCAAGCGTGCTCAGGAATTTTTGAGCAATTGCGCCGGCCGCAACCCTGCCAATTGTTTCTCTAGCGGAAGAACGTCCTCCCCCCTCCCAAGCTCTAATTCCATATTTTTTGTCGTAAGTGAAATCAGCGTGTGAAGGACGATATTTGTCCTTCATTTCGCTGTAGTCCCGGGATCTTTGATCAACATTCTTTACGAGCAATGCGATTGGAGTTCCTAAAGTTTGTCCGTTGTAAATCCCGCTTAAAATCTCTACTTTATCTCCTTCCTTTCGTTGAGAAACAATTGAACTCTGACCAGGGCGGCGACGGTCAAGTTCAAGTTGGATCTCTTCTGCTGAGATTGATAATCTTGGTGGGCAGCCGTCGACGACCACGCCCACTCCGTTTCCGTGAGATTCACCGAAAGTTGAAATGCGGAACAATGTTCCGAACGTGCTCGACACTGGTATATTATGCCAGCCCAGTTCAGCCAAGAAGCTCTCTTCCAATTAACTGGTAGGATTTAACTGGAATAAAAGAGCCAATGTCAAGGAATTTTGCAATGGATAAAGGTAAATCGAAGGCAAGGATCGTAGGATGGTTGATCTTTGCGGTCGTAGTACTCGTAGTCCTGCTAATTTCATCAATTGGACCCTATTGCGATTATCTTTGGTACAAGGAAGATGCGCGATATCCGTTAGTATTTACCCTCCAATACACGATTCGTGGCTTGCTCTTTGTACCGAGCTTTATATTTGCGTGGCTTGTCTTCTGGAATGCTTTCAAGCCAATTTCAAAATTTGTCGCGGTTTATTCGGATGAGCCAACCGCAACCGCCAAGCCATTGATGCCGATTCTATTTATGTTGGAAAAAATCGGAGGCGATTTGCGGCGCATCGCACCAATTATTTTGGCGGTCTTGTTTGGATTAAGTTTCGCCTCAAATTGGCAGGATTACCTTGTGGCAATTCACGGGGCTTCCTTTCACAAAGTAGATCCAGTTTTTGGATACGATTTATCGCTCTATGTTTTCAAGATCCCATTTTTAGAGTCAGTTTTTGGTTTTGCCCTTGGCGTAGTCATTCTTGGCGGACTCATTGCTGTTGGATTTGATCAGTTAGTTAAATTTTTATCGACTGCTACCGGGGCCCAAATCGCCCTTAAAACAAAAACCAATTTTCAACGTTGGGGGAGCCTGTTATTGGTCATTATCGCTGCATTAACCGAACTGGGGGCATTGTCTAGTCTTTCTGATCCAGGACTTATGTTTGTTGGACCGGGATATGCTGGCATCTTGCAAATAAAAATGATGCAGGTTCTTGCATTGCTTTTCTTCATTGCTGCGATCGTTCTGTTGCCACGTACTCTCAAAGTAAAGAACTTAATTATAATTGGAGCTGTTCCGATTCTCTGGGGCTTGGTTTTAGTAGAAGCTGTGCCTGCAATTGTTCAGAAAGTTCATGTAGACCCGGATAAAATCAACGTTGAAAATCCATTCGCGTTGCGCGCGATTGATGCCACGAGAACGGCGTTTGACTTGAACAACATTCAAGTTTCAGAAGAAGATGTGACTTTGCACCCAACTCCAACCGAGGTCAGCAGTAGCCCTTCCACATTTGCTAACATGCGTTTGTGGGATCCATCAGTATTGCAGGACGCGGTAGAAGCAACTCAATCATTGAGGCCTTACTACACATTTAACGATGTGGATGTAGATCGATACTGGCTCCCGGATTCCAGCGGAAGACTATCAGAGAAAATGCTCATGGTCTCGCCCAGAGACATTCGAACCTCTGGCTTAACTGGCTCTGCTCAAAACTGGGTCAATACCCGGCTCGGTTATACCCACGGATACGGGATGATTGCAGCTGAAGTCAATAACGCTACTCCCGATGGCCAACCCGTACTCTTGTCCCACGATATACCTATCGTCTCTCAGCCCGGCTTGAGCGAAACTGAACCAAGGATCTATTTTTCTCATTTTGATTCAGCGGACAGCGACCCGGGCGACAATTCTCATTACGTGCTCGTCGATACTAAGGTCGACGAATTCGACTACCCAACCGAGCAGGGCGCAGCTTCAAACCGATGGTCAGGAAATCGGGGCATTTCGTTAGGGAACATGTTCCGAAAACTGCTGTTCGGATTTCAACTTGGCGATACAAATCTTGTAATTTCTCCTAACATTACTGGTCGAAGTAAGCTCCTGTTGCATAGAGATATCCTTGACCGCGCTCAAAGACTTTATCCGTTTCTGTCGTTTGATCCAGATCCATATATTGCCAACATCAACGGTCATTTGGAATGGTTCTTGGATGGATACACGGTCAGTGATCGGTATCCTTACAGCCAACTCATCGATACTTCTGACGGGAGTGTAAATTACATCAGAAACAGCGTGAAGGTTGTAATTGATGCAAATTCGGGTGACATGCAAGCGTTTGCGGTTGATCCCAGCGATCCTATTTTGCAGACTTACCGATCCATTTATCCCGGGCTAATTCAAAACAAAAGTCTCGCAAGCGCAGCGATTCAAGCTCATTTTCGATATCCCGAGCAGTTATTTTCTCTGCAAACCGAAGCTCTCACTCAATACCATGTAACCGACCCAACGACTTTTCTCAATAACGGCGATGCCTGGTCAATTGCAAATGAGCGGGATTTGTCCGGCGAAAAAGCTCCGATTCCACCCTACTATGTGCTAACTCGTTTGCCCGACGAAGTAACTGACGAGTTCATGCTCATTCGTCCATTTACTCCATATCATAGAGACAACATGACCGGTTGGATCGCTGCTCACTGCGACGGGTCTCAATATGGCAAGCTCACTTTGTATCGATTCCCCAAAGGGGCCACAGTCCAAGGACCGGCTCAAGAAGAAAATTTGTTTGTACAGGATAAAACAATTGCCGATATCAATCGCAACTACAACAACGACCAAAGCAGAATAATCGTGGGCAATCTACTAGTAATTCCGGTTGGTAAAAGTTTAGTTTACGCGGAGTCGTTGTTTATTCAAAGTACAACTAATGGCACCCAGGCTCTGCCCGAACTGAGAAAGGTAATTCTGGCTACCCAAGATAAAATCGAAGTTGCAGATACGTACCAAGAAGCATTGAGTGGCTTATTAGGTGCCTCAGCAGGATCGAACAATTCTATCTCCAGCCCAGCTGTGACTAATCAGCCAGCAAAGGTAGGTCGAGCCCCACAAAATAATGGGTCAGTAGGAACGGTTTCAAAAGCGGATGTTGAACGAGCTCTTAAAATCTTGCAACAAGCAGACGCTGCTTTGAAAAATGGTGATTTTGCAAAGTATGGGACGTTGCAACGTCAAGTTCGCGAACAGTTAAAGGGATTATTGCAGTCAAATAACCGGGGGAATTCAACACCATAAGTCTAGCTACTTTATGGTCAGAAAATTATTGCAATCCAAAGAATTTGCAATAATTTTAGTTTGAAAATACGTGGTCGACGTCGGTGTAATTGGTCTAGGCCTAATAGGAGGCTCGATTGCGTTAAACCTTGCTCAAGGCTTTAATGTTGGCGGATACGACATTGACCCGCTTGCGACCGAACTGGCCCTTAAAAAGGATGCAATTAGCATCCCGTTGGATTCACTTGAAGGATTTAAAGACGCGCGGCTTATATTCGTTGCAACCCCTCCTTTAGAAGTTGTCAGCACTGTTGATAAGCTAAGCAAAGTTATCCGAAACGACGCTGTGATAACTGATTGTGCAGGAGTAAAATCTATCGTATTAAGAGATATTGAAGAGAGCGTTCCAGATGCAATTCCAATGTTTGTCGGAGGTCATCCTATGGCAGGACGCGAGCGGGGAGGTTTCGAGTATGCGCTTCCCACCTTGTTTGAAAACGCCACCTGGGTTTTGACTCCAACTGAGAGAACTTCGCCAAGAGCATTGGAACTTGTGGCTGGAACCGTGCAAACTTTTGGTGCACATCCATTGTTTATGAGCACAATCGAACACGATTTAGCGGTAGCCGCAGTAAGTCACTTGCCTCATTTTCTTGCTGGGATATTGGTGCAAATGGCTCAAAAAGATTCAAGCTTCCGCGTTGGAGGTGGGTCGTGGGCTGATCTTACTCGGATAGCAGGAGTAAATCCTTCGCTCTGGACAGAGGTTTCGATATGCAACCGAGAAGCGATTGCAAATAGAATTGACCAATTTATGATTGAGTTGGAAAAGATATCTGACGCCTTAAGATTGGGAGACGAGAAACTTATTCGTCGCTTTTTTGACCATTCCTTAGAAGCAAAAAAGGCAGAACGAATCGATTGATAGTTTCGCAGGAATGGGCAAGAAATGGCCTCAAGGGAACTATTCGCGTTCCTTCAGACAAGTCTCTGACTCATAGAGCTTTTCTTCTCGCCGCGATTGCTGATTCCAAATGCAATATTAAGCACCCGCTACTTGGTGATGATCCTCGATCGACATTAAGTTGTTTGAAAAGTTTGGGTTGCGAAGTGAGCATTGAAGGAAATAAGCATGTGACCATTCATCCCCCAAAAAACTTCGTCCAAACGGATCGTCCTCTTGATTGTGGGAATAGTGGAACCACCGCAAGGTTGATTTGCGGCCTGCTTGCAAGCCGTGACCTCAAAACTACCTTGATCGGTGACTCATCCCTTTCGAAACGGCCAATGAAACGAGTTCAAACTCCTCTTGAGTTAATGGGAGCAAAATTTGAAAATGAAACGTTGCCAATGACGATCTATGGCAGTCAACTTCGCGGGATTTGTTATGAGAGCCCGGTTTCAAGCGCCCAAATTAAGAGTTGCGTATTGCTGGCAGGATTGCGCGCGCAAGGGAATACTATGGTAATCGAACCATCGCTCAGTCGAGATCATACCGAAACCATGTTAGCGAGTTTAGGAGTGAATGTTACGCGAGGTTTTGAGAGGGATGGTCGCCCTTTTTCTGAAATTGAACCGAAGGAAAGCATTCCTGGTTTTGAATTTTCGCCGCCTGCCGACATCAGTAGTGCTGCATTTTTCATGGTGGCGAGCGCGATTGTAAATAAAAGCGATATCTTGCTAACGGAAATCGGTGTGAATCCAACGCGGGTTGGAATACTCGAAATTTTTGACCAAATCGGGATTAAGTACAGCTACGAAAATGAAAGAATTAATTTGGGAGAACCTCGGGTCGACATCTCAATTCAATTTGGTGTGCCCGACAAGCCATTTACAATTGAGGGGGCCTTAGTCGCAAGGCTCATAGATGAAATCCCCATTTTGGGCATATTAGCTACTCAATTAAATGGGACCAGTGTTATTCGGGATGCAAAAGAACTTCGAGTTAAAGAAAGCGACAGGATCGAGCAGATCGCGGTGGGCTTAAGCAAAATGGGAGCCCAAGTGGAAACGTTTGATGACGGTCTCGCGATTTCAGGTCCGACGCCGCTTAAAGGAGCGCAAATTGACGCAGACGGCGACCACCGAATCGCGATGTCTTTTGCGATTGCAGGGTTGATTGCTGGCGGCGAAACTGTAATCAATGGTGCCGAGACGATTACCACCAGTTATCCTGATTTTATTAGGGATTTAAGCGTTCTTACGGGGATGCCAACTACAGAATGATTAATCCGAAAATTGTCATTGCTATTGATGGACCCGCAGGTGCCGGAAAAAGCACAGTTTCCAAAATCCTTGCAAATAAATTGAATCTGCGTTATTTGGATACTGGTGCGATGTACCGAGTAGTGGCATTGATTGCGCATCGCAGAAACTTGCTTTCATTTGCAGATCAACAGAAGCTCGTTTCATTGCTGGATGATTTGAAAATTTCGTTTGAAGGAAGTGATCCTCAACGAGTTTTATTAAGCACCGAAGACGTAACCGATCTTATTAGACTGCCAGAGCTCGGGCAAATTGCAAGCAAACTAAGCACAATTCCGGTTGTCCGAAGCGTGCTTGTCCGCAATCAACAGGAATTGCTCTTGGAAGGAGGGATGATTTTAGAAGGCAGAGACGTGACAACTGTGGTTGCACCTAGGGCGGAGTTGAAAATATATTTGACTGCTAGTCTCGAGGAACGTGCCCAGCGAAGATTGACCGAATTTACAGACAAAGGTCTGCAATCGAATTTCATTTCAGTGAGAAGCGAAATTGAGGAAAGAGATCACCGCGATATTACTCGCAATGAAAGTCCGCTTGCGGTAGCGGAGGGCGCAATTATCATTGATAGTGCAAATATGACGATCAAGGATGTCGTGGAAAAAATTACCTTTCTAGCATCTAACGCTAGCTGAAAACCGCGATTTTGAAACCGATGGTAGCCCATGAACGTCTAGTAATTTCAGGTCCCGACACAAATGTACATACCGATAGTTTTAGCTTTTGCTTTATTGCATCCAAATCCAACCTCCGGCGCAAAAGTGACGATCTACAACCAAGGATTTGCCTTTGTTGAGGAAACTCGAGTTCTTGATCTCAAACCTGGTCTCCAAACCATTAAATTAGTTGACGTTCCCTCAACCATTGATCCCACGTCGGTGGCGATTCGAGATTTAAATCATGAGAATGGAATCGAGGTGCTGGAGCAGAATTATGAAAATCATCTCATCACTATAGAATCGATTTTAGGTGATTTGGTGGGCAAACAAATCCAAATCATTGCGGTTCCTGGTCCTGGAAGCGTGGAAGGAACGGTTCTGGCCGCCCCGACATCGATAACCAGCTGTCCGGACGGCTCACAAATCTACGTTGGTATGGTCTTGCACACTACTGGTGGAAACTATTTACTAAGTCCAAAGGGTGAAATAAACATTAATTCAATTCCAGAAGGCTTGGTTAGCCAGCCGTCGTTGGTCTGGAGCCTGAATTCAACCGAGTCTGGCCCAACCCAAGCCGATTTATTCTATATGGCATCAGGGATTAGCTGGTCGGCGGATTACGTGATGTCGTTGGATCCAAATGGCAGCACTGCCAATTTACAAGGTTGGGCATCGATCAAAAATGATTCTGGTGCAAGTTTCAACGACGCTCAACTCAAATTATTAGCAGGGCAAGTAAATGTTGCACCGCAAGCTCGGTTATTAAATGGCGCAATGGCAGGTGCCATGCTGGATCAAGCTAAGCAACAGTTCAACGAATCAAGTTCATTTGAATACCATCTTTACACTTTGCAACGCCCCACAACAATCGCAGACAAAGAAACAAAGCAAATTTCGTTATTCACGGCTCGTGGAGTTCCTTATACTAGAGAACTCATAATTCAGCAGCCTTACTTCAACCCGATGGACAGCTCAGCAGGGTCTCCGGTGTCTCCGCAAATTAAACTTGTTTTCAAAAACTCCTCGGTTAAGCACCTTGGGATGTCATTGCCTGCAGGGAAAATTAGAGTTTATAAACAAGATTCCGACGGATCAAGCGAATTTGTGGGCGAAGACAATATAAATCACACGCCAAAGGACGAGGGCGTCTCGATTGCAATTGGAAACTCATTTGACGTTACGTCCACGAGAACTCAAACCGATTACAGAAATAAAATAAATAATGACCCTAAGGCTGACGAAAGGACCATTCAAATCCAAATCAAAAATCACGGAAACGCTGCGGAAAAAATAGTAGTCCTCGAGTATTTACAAGGCGACTGGACCATTGAAAAATCATCCGATCCTTTCACAAAGTTCGATTCTCAAACAATTCGATTCGTGATCCAGCTAAAGGCCAATTCGAATCACACCGTGTCCTACACAGTCATGGAACGGGTTCCTTAAAATGTCTTTGTAACTTTGCTGATGAAGTGGGGATCGTCGGGGTTCAATCCCCGTCCTCTTGCTGCATAAAGAGCAAGCCATTGCCCGAAGATAACATTCCAAATTGGAGCAAGTGGCTCCGGAGCAGGGCAGGAAGGCGCTTCAATTAGCAGGCAGCCTTGTTCTTTAAGCCCTTCGATCTTTTCATCAAAGGTGAGAACACAGCTTCCCGGACCCGCCAGTGCTCGCGGACCATGTTGAAAATCGGCCGACGAATAACTTTTCGCAGGAATCAGACCACATTCCATGAGTTTAAGCGCAGTTTCACATGCGGTTGAAAAGTTATAACCTCTTGCTAAACAAATCACCGGATTTGAACGATTGAGCGGACCAAACGCCGATGCTGCAGCCTCATTTGTCGATGCGAGCCATGAAGCTGTAGGTAGCCATTCTTTGGCAGATGCCAATTTGCCGCCTAGCGCGTGAACCACCTCGTATAACGCAAGCAAGCTCGCGGTATATGTCTTAGTCGCCGCAACTGACTTTTCTTCGCCACATTCAAGATGCAAAACGAATTCTGCTTCATGACTCAGCCGGGATCCACAAGTATTCGTAATCGCCAGTGTGCGATGACCAGCGTTCCTCATGTACGAAATTACTTCGGCTATATCCGGTCCCGCGCCGCTTTGGGAAATTCCAATTGCAAGACATCGTGGATATTTAATCTCGGACCCATATCGGGTGAGAACGCTAGGAGCAGCCAATGAAACTGGGATTCCCAAGTGGATTTCAATCAAATACCTTGCGTATAGTGCGGCGTGGTCGCTTGATCCTCGAGCTACAATCAATACCATCTCGAAATCCCGACTTTTAAAAAATTGCCGTGCCTGAGCACTATAATTTTCAACTTGAGCACTGAGAATATCGGGTTGCTCTCCGATTTCCCGCTCCATCTGGCTTCCTAACACTTTGATATTATGAATCTAAAACTTTGGTTCGGGTTGCTCGTCGCTAAGTCATAATTAGTTAATGGCCCTATCTGAAAAGGACGTGAAAACACCGACCAAGCCGCTTGTCTCGTGGCTAAGTGAAATGTCTCAGATGCGCGGTTCTGAGGCCCTCAATCACGTCGTGAAGTGCGGATTAAATGTTTCAAATAGCCGCCATGCAATTCTGGCAATTTTAAGTCCTGAATTCGGTTGGCTCGAAGTTAAATATGTGGCTGGTAAAGGGTGTAAAGATGCTCTCGGAGCGCGTCTCGAAGTAAACACTGAGTTCGGTATAGTTTCGCATGTGGCCGCTACAGGTCAGCCGTTCGAAAGCGGAAATGTGCTCGATGAGCCCAAATATCGCCAACTTTTTCCGTCAACCTTAAGCGAAATGGCGACGCCCGTAAGAGACAAGTTTGGAAGAGTAGTTGCAGTTCTTAATCTTGAGAGTGATCGGGCCAATGCCTATAGCGCGAATGATCGCTCTGCTTGCGAGGTCCTTGGCGCGTTTATCTCCACTAATCTAGAACTGATGGAATGCGAAGTAAGGGAAGAGGCGCTGATCCAACTGGGCTATATCTTAGATCGAGCCTTGACCGAGGAAGCCTTAATCGGGCAGGTGATTCACGTTGCTGAAGACATACTTCAATTCCAAGCGGCGTCATTGTTTATGCTTGACAAATCAAAGGATAGATTTGTGCTGGCAGGCAGCACCAGCCAGCTGAAATCAAAAGTCGGAGAGATAGACTACAGCCGTGGGGAAGGGTGTACTGGATGGGTATGCGAACATGGGCAATCGTTACTCCTACAAGACCCTCAATCTGATCCCAGATGGCGAGGAATGTACGTGGAGTTTCCAAGCGATCAAATTTCCAGCTTCCTTTGCGTGCCGATAATGGTCCGCAACAAGACGGAAGGAGCTTTGCGCGTCCTTAGGCGAAAGTCTAAAAATTCATTTTTCAACAATCAGTTCACAGAAAATGACCTGCGACTCATGCAAGCTATTTCCGAGCAAGTTGGAAACGGTCTTGAGAATGTGCGCAATGTGGAACGACTTATCCAAAGTGAACGGATGATTGCGTGGGGAGAATTAAGTGCGAAGTCCAGCCACATGATTGGCAATAGAGTCTTTGCGCTAAAAGGCGACATAAATGAACTCGAATTCCTACTTAGTAGGCAAGACGAATTCCAAACTCTGGATCCCCTGGCAAAGAGTCTTGCCAAGAACGTCACTAAAATTGAGGAAATCCTACAAGAATTCAGGGATTTTGTAAGTGCGACTCAGCTTCATCGAGAAGTACGAGACATCAATAAATTGGTTTCAGAAAGCATCGATGAAGTCTTTCCAAAACGTAGCTTAAACCACTTGCAGGTTAAATTATCGGATTCCCTACCGCCCGCCTTGGTTGACGAAGCCAAACTGAAACGCGCTCTTAGCGAAATCATCGAGAATTCTTTCCATTATATGGACCTCGACCGAAACGAAGCAAAAGTAAAATTGACAACTCGTATGGGATCAAATCGAGCAGGCAAATCAGGTCATCCTGCAAAGCCAATGATCGAAATAATAATTGAGGACACTGGCGAAGGAGTAAACTCTTTGAACAAGGCGAAGATATTCGAACCGTTTTTCACCAGCCGGGTAAAAGGAATGGGTTTAGGGCTTTCAATCGTTAAAGGAATCGTTGAATCTCATGGTGGTTACGTATCAGAAATTGGTGAGCCCGGTCATGGAGCTAAGTTTGTGATCCTCTTGCCCGCCATTAATCGTCCATAATCCGGCTATGCAAACTCGAAATACTTTTACAAGACTGCTGGTCGCGTTCGCTGGATTTTTATTTATATTTACGATCAGCTTCGGATCGGCAAATCCAATTCAGAAGAAATCAAAAGCTCCATCCAAGGCAACTCAAGAAATTGGAATTATGGATACAGGGTTTGCAATCACAATTCCAACTGCATGGGTTCAAAAAAAGACCAGAACCGATTTGACCTTGACAATTCCGGCAAGCACGGGAACAGATGGCGGAAAGATAAAGCTATTTGGCGTTGATTTTAGAGGAACCATTGATAGCTGGCAGAAAGACCAAGTCCTAGTCGAAACCTCATTCAGACATACCATAACACAGCAATCTCAAGAACAAGTTCTAGGCGTTCCACTCCTCCTAACTCAATCAACTTATCTTGACGGCACTAAAAACAAGACCATCGAAACTGGCATATTAATGGTGGCTTCGAACCGAAAACTCTTTTTCCGAATCGAATCGGACACCGCCTCGTCCCAGGCGCTTTTCGCTGATTGGAACGACCGACTGACGTCGTTGCGAACGATTAATGGCTCGACACCGGTAGTTGATGATCCCAGTCAGCCTTTAACGGCAGCTGAAAAGGCGAAGCCCGACACCTTAATCCCAACGGTTTTGAAGCTTGGACAAGGCAAAAAGGTATTTGCAATTATAGGATCGGTTGTTATTCCTGGCTCAGCCGCGAACCGAAGCGTAGAAATTCATTTGCCAAAAGGTTGGCAATTTGTGAAACAAGCATCTGGCTGGACAATATCGAATCCAGCCCTTGGATATCCGCTTTTGATGGTATTAGCGTCAAATTTAGATTCAGCCGACGCACAACCGGCCTTACTGACCCAATCGGCAAATTCTCTGGCCAAATTTACGACGGTGACTTCTCGGGAAGAAAAAGCTGGCGCGATAAATATAGCTGGCGACATCACTGATATTATTTTTCGCAAAGGGCGCAATCAGATCGGAGAAGTTGAGTCGGTTGACGGAAGTGTTGCCATGAACGAGTTTTACATCCTAATTTCAGGAACTTTTCCACGACAATTGAAGAAAAACGAAGAAGACATAATCCGAACGCTTTTTAATGAAGCGGCAATTGTTGGAAAATCTTCGTGATAGAGTTTAAAAAAGCTTTTGCCCTTACAACCACGTCGCCGATGGTGTCTGTAGCTTTTTTCACCACGGATGGAAACTCATCTTGGACGGGGAACTCGTGGGCTCCTCAAAGCGCAACTTCTGCATGTATGCAGCTTTGCCTGAGTGCCAGACAAGAAGGCTATGACATTCGCGACTGCGACCTATTCTGTGCAGATTTGGGTCCTGGAAGCTTTACCGGAATTCGAGTTGGGATGATGATCGTCAAAGCTTTTGCGTTTGCAGCCAAAGGGCTTTGTTGCGGGGCGTTATCATTTGATTTGGTTGACCCCAAGCGAGACGTGGTCGTTCCAAGCAAGAAGGGAGAATGGTGGCACCGATCTCTGGGGACTGAGCCAACTCGAGTTCACGTAATGCCTGGAGGCGCGATTGGCTGGGGCAATGGAATCGAAAATCCGTATTATCCATCAGCGATTGAGTTTTCAAATCTGATGTCAAGTTTAAACAGCGTATCCCCTGAAGAATTGTTTCCCCAATATTTTGGCGAGCCAAGCATTAGCCAACCGAAAAATCGCTCCGTTATCCTTCCCCCGAGTGGCTAGAAGTTTTGAAATATTCATTTCCAACCGATAGAAATATGCCTCTTGAGGGCTACTCCACTTTGCGCTCCGGAGGAAATGCCGATTTTGCCTACATTGCTTACACGGCCGAAGATTTCGCTATGGTGACGTTGGAATCTCAAGGAAAGAAGCAAGAATTCGTTATTTTAGGTTCTGGAAGCAATGTCCTGATTTCAGATAAGGGCATTCGGGGCCTGACTATAATCAACCGATCTAGAAACATCAAACTCCTGGAAGGAAGCGTTTTAGAAGTTGACTGTGGCTGTTGGTTGCAAGACGTATTTTTGTTTGCAGCCCGCCGAAGTTTAACCGGCCTGGAGTTCGCGGTCGGCATCCCTGGAACGGTTGGCGGTGCCCTTGTGAGCAACGCAGGGGCTTATCGTCAGTCCATAGGCAATTTAGTGCAGGAACTGGAAGTTATTAGCAACGGCCAGCGAAAATGGGTTGAGCCGTCATGGATGGGTTTTGAATATCGAGATAGCAGACTGAGGCAAAATCCAAATTGCGGTGATTCGATGCTGAGGGCCAGGATTATGCTCAAACCGGGAAATCAGAAGGTGATCTATGATGAAGCCCGATCAATCCAGCGACAGCGAATTTCGAAACAGCCGCCTGGAGCCAGCGCAGGGAGCTTTTTCAAAAACGTGTTGAACAAGGAACTAGCTAAAAATTTACAATTTCTTCCAGATCATTTTAAGGAGTCTGGGATAATTCCGGCAGGTTATCTTATCGAAGCAGTTGGATTGCGCGGATTTCGAACGGGGCGGGTTGGCTTTTCAAATCTCCACGCAAATATTATCGTGAATTATGGAGAAAGCTCTTCAATGGCTATCAAGGATTTAGCTCAGCTAGCCAAGGTTAAAGTACTTGAAGCTTTCGGCGTGGATTTAGAAGAAGAAGTTCTTTACATCGGCGATTGGAATAGCTCTAATTGATTCAACCGGGCGTGGATGGACTAGCACTCCTGTTTCCAAGAGCAGAATTAGGAATCGGTAGCAAATTGTAATGGCCACACTTCCGATCAAAACCATTACCGATATTTGCAATATCCGAAGACCGTAACGCATCGCGAATTGGTCCTGTCTCCTCATTTGGTTTCGCATTTTCATCCGCGACTTTTCTGACAAGAATGGCGGTGTGATGCGATGTAATTTCCGCATCCAGGGTCTACGCATGAGCCAAAGCATCCCGTACCAAATCGTGCGGGCGATCTTGTTAGCCAGCCAATTCATAGTTTTAGATTGTCTGAAATCATGTTTACTTTACAATCGAACGTTCTGCAGCGGTCATAATTTGATATATATTGGACCGCGAGATTTTTCTGTCGATAAACCATTGGAGAACCGCTTTAGGGCCATTTATTTTATTCTTCAGCGTCGCCCTGAATCTTTTGTGGGTCAAACTGGTTTTCCTGCTGATAGTGATTGGAATGCTAGTCAGAAACAATAAGACTAGATATGCAATCATTTTGACCCTTGTTGCGGTCGCACTTGCCAATAGCCTTACCGATATAATGAAAACCGCCTTTCCCATGCATCGACCGTTTCAGCCCGAGGAACTTGGTCATCAGGTTATATTAAGGGTAGGTTACGCTAATACTATGGGCACTGCATCCGGTCATAGTGCCAATATGGGAGCTGTCGCAGTCATGCTGACGCTATGCCTCGGCAAATGGGGATATCCTTGGATCGCGATTGCTCTTATAACTGGATTCTCAAGAGTTTACGTGGGAGCGCATTACCCATGGCAGGTCCTTTTTGGTTGGTGCTGTGGCATTTTCGCGTCGGCAATTGTCTATAAGCTTTGCTACCGAGAATACATGGTAACAGGTAGCACACCAGTTTCAATCAAGCCCACAGCTCAAGATGCAGAGGCCATCCACTAAAATCTAGGGAATATTTTTTAAGGACCTTGAGTATCGCCAGCCGAACTCGCTGAATTTGAGCCTGCTGGCGGCACTTCAGATGCCGAATTAGGATCCGCATCGGTGCCCCAAGAAGGCTTATTGTCAGATAAATTTGGTCTAATCACGGGAATCGGATCGCTGAGACTCACAGATCCTAGAGTATCAAGAGGCTGACCATCAACTTCAATCGTGTATTTGTCGATGTCTTTGAATTGACCCAAGGTAATTGCAAGTCCATCAAGCAATGTTTTCTCGTCAAATGTTCCGTAGGTGTGCTTGAACGCCTTATTAAATCCAAGAATCGCAACCTTGTTTTGTAAATCTATCCCGATAACTTTGGCATCCACCGGAGGCACTTTTGAGACTTTCAAAAATTCATTCACCGCGAACATCTTTGGATCAGTCCCATCTGGTGGCGATTCGGGCAAATTGGTGAAACTTATGCCATCCATTCCCATGTGAGGCTGAAAAACGAGTACGTAGGGGTTCTTAGGCGTTTGAGCCGGCTGAACAGGAGGATTGACAACTGGGTAGGAATGTTGGATAACAGGAGCAGGAATCACGGCACGAGGTTCGGCTCTCACGTAGGTAGCAATCGCGGCGATTCCAACCGCCGACACAGCCGCAATGATTATAACAACAGAAGTTTTAGCTGGCATTTGATTCTCCTAGTGTGAACTCACAAAATTTTCCACGCCTTGCTCAATTCCAGCGGCGATTTTTTCCTGGACTTCTGGTCGAATGAGTTGTTGCAAATCATGGGGGCAATTAATAAATCCGAGTTCCGCTAAAATTGCAGGCATCGATGCATTTCTTAAGACGGAAAAACCGGAAGAATAGATACGCGTGTCGCTCCAGCACCCAATTGCAGGTATAGCGTCCGCGCCAATCAACTGACTTTCAACTTTCGTTGCCAGATCGTGCGACGTTGAATCGCTTCCGTGAAAGAAAGTAATGGACCCACTATTTGCACTACTACTACTTGAATTAATATGGATACTTACAAATAATTTTACATGATTTTGATTAGCGATACGCGATATATCACTGAGCGAAACAAATGTGTCAGTCGCTCTGGTTAGATATACGGCCGCGCCGCGAAGTGCCAGATCCTTTGCAACCTGGTAGCCGATGAGCAAGGTTAAATTCTTTTCTTTAACCCCTAGATAATCATTTTCAGCTCCATCGTCGTGACCTCCGTGGCCAGGATTAATTTCAATGAGGCTGGGTGAATCGCCGCCAACCGGGCTGGCAGATTTTGAATTGCTAGATGGATAAAATCGGAGTTGGAATTGATTTCCCACAACAACCCCCAAAAATCCACATGGCTTTACAAGATGCACGGTGGCCAGCGTGTAAGATGGCTCCGGATCCAAATCCACCTTGGAAATTAATTCATTGCTTTGAAATCCATTATCGCTGGACGTCATCCTGATGCCGGGAAACCTGATGTTGATGGTTTGATTGTCCGAAAGACTCATCACAGGAAATCCAGAAAGTGCATGAGCCAATGGGAATCCGAGAACTTGACCACCCGCGCTTCCAAGATCAAATTGCATTTGAGTTGGGTGAGCGGCTGAGTTACCCCCTGAACCGGGCATAATGGCAGGAGGAGCCACAATTGGAGCCGCATTGAAATCAAGATCAGTTCCGGTCGATACTGGCTCAATACTTGGATCAAATTGGTGAACATCTTGCACCACGAATCGAATTTCACTATGACTTGGTTGAGTGACGGTGATTCCGGGAGCCAAATCCATGATTACATCCGGGCTTAAAGTGGCTCCATTTACATCAATTTCTAACGTTGTTGGATTTGAAAAATGAACCGTGGGTGTGAACGGGAGGGAAGCTGAAATCTGCACATGTCTATCTACGAAACGAACAACTCGCACATGGGTAACAATTAGGAAATTTGTTCGTTGGGAGTCGGTAGCTACCAGTTCTCCATCTAGTTGCCTCAGCGCACGTTCAAGCGGAATATAAATGTCCCCCGCAATATTTTTGGTATCAACCACGGCTGTGTTGGCTCCGCTTGTAATTCTGGTGTCGTACTTGGAGCCCGAAAAAGTCCAGCCCCATCCATGAGCCACAGATTCCTGAATCCAGGTTTGATCGTTGGCCACCACAACTTTACATTGTTGAGGCGAATTTGAAAGATATTGAACGGTTGCGTTTTGTTGGCGCACGTGCGCCTGGGCGATTAATACACTTAAGAAAGAAATTCCTAAGGCGACAAATCGGGGAAATTGTCTCAATAAAGTCCTCCGTAAAAGCACTCATCCGTAAGTGCTTAGCAAGTGTACTGATATTATCGGCGAAAGTCAAACTTCAAAAGGGTCTAAAATGAATTTTCTGAAGTAAACTTTGTAATTCTTAAGGAGGGTCGCACCTTTTTGACATCGGTTTTGGGCAGTTAGCTCAGCGGTAGAGCTTCTCGTTTACACCGAGGGGGTCGGGGGTTCGAATCCCTCACTGCCCACCAAATACGGAATTTCAGATCATCGCTGGCGGGCTGGAACTTTCGGATTCCGATACCCTATGGATGCTTGCGGGAACTTAGAATCTGGATTCTAAGGTTCGCAGTGCTTTAAAAGGAGAAAGCCCGTCGTTGCCGACAGGCCTTCTTGAATCCTTGCCCTGATTTCTTGCATGCAGAGGACTTGTCAGGGAATATACACTTATTGGACGGCAGAATTAATAAAAAAAGCAACGCTTGCGACTAAGTCAATGTCGTCACAACAGTTCCGAAGGCGGCAAAATTAGAGTTGCCTTTACTGACAATTTTTTACCGTAGATTACGTCTAAATAAGTCCCGAACCAATTCTTACTTGTTTTCATGAGCACCGAATTTTGCCACCTTCACAACCACTCTGAGTATTCACTCCTAGACGGGGCAAATCGAATTCAAGACATGGTTCAAAAGGCAGGAGAACTTGGGATGAATTCCCTGGCGATTTCAGACCATGGCGTGATGTTTGGGGTCATGGACTTTTATTGGAAAGCCAAAAAAGCGGGAATCAAGCCAATTATTGGACTTGAAGCTTACGTTGCGCCCAAGGGAATTGCTCACCGTACAAATCGGGGCACAAACGATGCTTATCACTTATTACTGCTTGCTAAAAATTTAGAAGGATATAAAAATTTATGCAAACTTTCCTCAATTGCGGCACTTGAAGGCTACTATTATAAACCGCGATTAGACCATGATCTGCTTAGAAAATATAGCGGTGGACTCATTGCAACCAGCACCTGCTTAGGTTCAGAAGTGTGCTCCGCACTGATGGATGATAACATCGATAAGGCCCGCGAGATTGCCTCCATGTACGCCGATATATTTGGTCAAGAAAACTATTTCATTGAGCTTCAAGATCACGGCTTATCCGAGCAAAAGCGAATCAAGGAACCCCTGATTCAAATCTCAAAAGATTTGGGTTTATCGCTTATCGCGACTAACGACGTTCATTATTTATGTCGAAATGACGCTAAGCCTCACGACGTTCTCCTTTGCATTCAAACCGGTTCGATGGTGAAAGACACCAAGCGAATGAAATTTGAAACTGAAGAGTTTTATATTAAATCGCCGGATGAAATGGCAAAAATCTTTGCCGATACTCCAGAAGCCATCGAAAACACGTTGAAAGTTGCGGATATGTGCGACCTCAACCTTGAGGGAGCGAGGGCTCCAATGCCACAGCCAAATGTACCGCTTGGTCTTTCAAGTTTTGAATTTTTGAAGGAAGAAGCGACGAGGGGTCTTTCTCGCCGCATAAAAAATCCTGAAGCTTGCATCGAAAGGTTGGATTTTGAACTGGGAGTCATTCAGAAAACTGGTTTTGAAGATTATTTCTTGCTCGTGAAAGAGTTCGCCCAGGCGACTCGGGAGCGGGGAATTTATTATGGGGTGAGGGGTTCAGCCGCAGGGTCGCTAGTCAGCTACTGCATTGGAATTACGGACGTGGATCCGGTTGAATATGACCTTACATTCGAGCGATTTTTAAATCCAGAAAGAATTTCGATGCCGGATATCGACATGGATTTTGAAGATGAGCGGCGGGACGAGATGATCCAATATGTAACCGAACGGTTTGGCGCAGATCACGTTGCTCAAATCGTGACATTTGGAACCCTTGGAGCAAGAGCTGCGATTAGGGATTGCGCCCGCGTGATGGGATATTTGCCCCAAGATGCCGACAAACTTTGCAAACTTATCCCCGGCACCCCCGGGATGACTTTGGATCAAGCCCTGTCCGGATCGAAAGAATTAAAAGAACTGATCGATACCAACCCCGTTTATCAAGAAATCTTTGCAAGCGCAAAATCCGTGGAAGGAATTGCTCGCCACGCCGGAGTTCATGCGGCTGGAGTCGTGATAACGCGGGAGCCGTTAGTTGAGTACGTCCCTCTTTATCGCGGTAGCGACAATCAGCCAATAACCGCCTACACGATGAGCGTGCTCGAAAAGCTGAATTTGCTCAAGATGGACTTTTTGGGTCTGTCAAATCTTACGGTGCTTGCAAAAACATTGGCTCATATCAGGCGCAGGCACGATGTTGAGTTAGATCTAACTGCGATTCCGACTGAAGATAAAAAGACTTTTGACATGCTTGGTCGGGGCGAAACCGTAGGAGTATTTCAACTTGAAGGCGCAGGCATGACCCGGTACGTCACTCAGCTAAAGCCAGCTAGCATCAGAGAATTAAGCGCAATGATCGCCTTATTCCGCCCAGGTCCGGTGGAATATATCCCCGATTTCATTGATTCAAAATTCGGTCGCAAGGAACCTGAGTTTCTTGATGAGCGGATGAGGCCGGTGCTCGAAGAAACTTACGGCGTGATTGTTTATCAAGATCAGGTGTTGAAATTGGTTCAAACTCTGGCTGGATTCAGCCTTGGGAAAGCGGACGTTTTGCGAAGAGCGATGGGCAAAAAAGACGCCAAAGCTCTTGTTTCGATGCACTCTGAATTTATGGCGGGCGGAACTGCAAACGGGATAACCGTAGAGGTGCTTGAAGCAATATGGAAGCAACTCGTGCCGTTTGCAGGATATGCATTTAACAAAGCACACGCTGTTTGCTACGGAATACTTGCTTATCAAACCGCGTACTTGAAGGCGAATTATCCAGTTGAATATATGGCGGGTTTGCTGGAAGTTTATCGCGGTAAAGAAGAGCGCGTGATCAACTTTATCGAAGACTGTAGAAGGCAAAAGATCCAGGTCCTGCCGCCAGATATTAATAAATCCCTTTTGAATTTTACGATTGAAAATGATCGCTGCGTGAGGTTTGGATTAGTCGCTATTAAAGGTGTGGGCGAAGGAATTGGTGCCTCAATAATTGCTGAGCGGGAATCGAAGGGAAACTATGGACACCTTTATGAATTTGCCGCTAGAAATAAATCGGTTGGGCTATCGCGAACAAATCTAGAACCGCTCGTAAAAGCGGGAGCATTTGATTCGATTGATCGCAACCGCGCCAGATTGATTTTAGCGATAGATGGGGCCTTATCATTTGCAACCCAGTTTGCCAAGGATCGGGAAGAGGGCCAGGACTCACTCTTCCAAGAAAACTCGGCTGAGCCAGAGTTAAAATTCCCGCCTTTTCAATTTGAAGTAAAGTGCCCGACACGGTCCGAAATGCTTCGCATGGAAAAAGAAGTGATTGGTTTATATGTTTCAGACCATCCCTTGCGCGGTCATGAATATTCGCTTTCTAATGTTGCTTCAAATCTTTGCATTGACCTAGCGGAGTTTGACGATGGGACGCAGGTTCATCTCGCTGGAGTTCTCGCATCAATAAGGGTCGCTTTTACGCGCAAGAATAACGAAAAGATGGCGACAGCAGTACTTGAAGATCTAAGCGGACAAGTAATTCTGGTGATCTTCGCAAAGGCATACGAGCGATTCGAACAATTCCTTGAAAAAGATTCAATCGTGGCCGTTAAAGGTGTCATTTCGTATCGCGAAGATAAGTCCGGTGAAAGGCTGCTGCAAGTTAGGGTAGATAACCTTGAGTTAGTTCAAGATCTTCCTGAACTTGAATTCCAAGATATGCCGACGTCTGACTTCGGTCCGGGCTCCGTTCATATTGAAATGTCTCAGGGAACGGATAGCATGCTGCAAAAGTTGAACGCGGCAATTGAGCAATGTCCGGGGGATTATTCAGTGCATTTGTTTGTGAGTCCGAAGGGCAAATACCCTCCGATAGTTTCTCATCGATGCGTCGATCCAAATGTCTTTGCCGTTGCCGTAAAATCATTGCCATATATTAAAATTCAAATTGAGAACAATCAAACAGTTAGCCACTAGTTATCCGTCAAAGTAAGATCAATGAAAAAATTTCACGTCGTATCGATAAGCACTTTTGCGCTAGCGAGCCTCGCCTTTGGGGCAACGCCGCAGAAAATTCAGCCCATTCCAAGCCGAGACTTAATTGAAAATGGCATGTTTTTGTTAAACGATCCGGGAGTCGTATCAAACCTAACCATCAGTTCTTCGCAGCGAAATTCGATTCAATCTGCTTTTCAAACGTGCAATAAAGCTTTGCAAAGTATTGGGCCAAACGATAGTGATGCGGCTAGCTTGCGGGCCGAAGATGGATGTGAAAAGGAAGTCGAAAACGTGCTTACCCCGGCGCAAATGACTCAATTAAAGCAATTGACAATCAAGACTCTAGGGGTCGATCTTTATCGCTTGCAACCCGTGCTTGATCGGCTGAAGTTGACACCAGCCCAAGCGCAGTTTATTGCGACGGATATTGCCCAAATTGATTTAAAGCAAGACGATTATGACAATGCGTTGGCGGATAAATTAGCAGCTCTGGCATACGCAAGCAATGACAAGTTGTCGGATGAGCAAATCGAGCAGTTGCAAGCAGATCAGAAGAAAGTTATCGATTCGTTTAAGAGTCAATCCGATGACCTTGTTGCACTCCAAAAGCGAACTTTAAAGCAGATTCAAGACAGCTTGACTGCTGACCAAAAGCAGCACCTACAAGATTAGTTTCAAGTCGGGCAGGTTGCCCCTAGCAAATTTTTGAAATGCCAAGGTACTATCTTACGTTGGCTTTGAGCGGTCTTACCATGCGTCCCAACTTTTAAAGATAACAATCTTTAAAAAGAAGGGCAACGTGTCAAACGGTTAGGATCGCACATGAAGCTAAGTTGACTTCTAATTAGAAGCGCTTCAGGCTCGATTACCGGTTTCCTTCGGGAAATGGACGAGTTGCAAAGTGTGTTCGGAAGGCAGTCACAAGAATATAACCATGTTGCCCGGAATAATTGGCTCGAAAATTGGAATGACTCACCTCTTTAATGAGGAAGGGCGGATGATACCGGTTACGGTAATCCAGGCTGGCCCTGTTTTTGTGACTCAAATAAAGACAAAAGAGCTTGACGGATACTCTGCCGTTCAAGTCGGCTACGGTCTTGCCAAGGAAAAACATCTTACTTTCCCTAAATTTGGTCACTTAAAAAAAGCCGGATTGACATTTAACTTGAAAACTTTGAGAGAATTTAGGATTGACTCGATCGAGGGTCTGGAACTTGGTCAGGAATTCAAGGCAGACATTTTTGCTGCGGGCGATAAAGTTGCATTAACTGGCACCAGTAAAGGGCGTGGATTCGCAGGTGGCGTCAAACGATACCATTTCAAAGGTCAGCAAATGAGTCATGGATATATGACCCACAGAAGACCGCTTTCAAGCGGTGCAACCGGACCCCAGCGTGTATTTAAAGGCGTCCGCAAACCAGGTCATATGGGCGACGCGCAAATTACCCAGAAGGGATTGCGAGTCGTGAAAGTGGATGCCGAACGAAATTTAATTCTCCTCAGTGGAAGCGTTCCAGGTCCGAACGGAGCACTGGTAATTGTAAACAAGGTGTCGAGATAACAATGGTTACCCTTGAAATTAAAGATTTAAAAGGTAAATCGCACGGCAAACACTCGCTAAGCGACAAGCTTTCTGAAGCAAGCACTAGCCCAACCAGCTTGCACCGGGTCATAGTTGCCGAGGAAGCGAATAAACGCCAAGGAACTCAGTCGGCTAAGACTCGAAGTGAAACTCGAGGTGGTGGTCGCAAGCCTTATAAACAAAAGAAAACCGGAAATGCTCGCCAAGGTTCAATTAGATCGCCACTGTATGCTCATGGCGGAATGGCACTTGCAGTTAAGCCGCGCGACTACGAAAAGCAGCTAAATAAAAAGGAACGCCGAGCCGCGATCCTCACCGCTTTTGCCAGTCAGGTTGCAGCCGGAAACGTTACAGTCGTGGATTCGATTAGCTTCAAGGAAATGAAGACGAAACACGCTCAGGAGGCACTGAAAGCCCTTGAGGTTTTCGATGCCAAGAGAATTCTTGTCATTTTGCCCGAGTATGACGAGGCAACTTATAAGTGTTTTCGCAATTTAGGTCACGTAGAGGTTCGCACCGCTCCTATTAAGGACACCGAATCCGATTCGAACATGAAATCACAAGGATTTTCTGCTCGCGACATTTTAATTGCCCGCAAAATCGTGATTTGTGAAAAGGCAATTCATCAAATGGAAGAGGTTTGGACTAAATGAAAGACCCGCATACAATAATTATCGCACCGCATATAACTGAGCGCACCGTGGGTCTGAGCTATGGCGATCCGCTGATTAAAGACGAAGCCAAATTAAAGCGAAAGTACACTTTTATTGTGGCAACGACTGCCAACAAGATTGAAATTAAATCGGCAATCGAATCGATTTACAATGCAGGCAAAAAATCAAAAGATTCTATTTCAGTTGATAGCGTGCGCACAATCAAAGTTTTAGGAAAGAAAAGACGGCGAGGAAGAATGACGGGATATGAACCAGATCGCAAGAAAGCAATTGTTACCCTCAGCCATGGCCAAGTTCTTGAGGATTACGGAGTTTAACCATGCCTACTAAACAATACAAACCAACTTCGCCCGGACGCCGGCATATGATTACTTCAGATTACAGCGAAGTAACTAAGATTCGACCGGAAAAGAAACTTACTTCAGCTATTTCCAAGAGCGGTGGACGCAATAGCAGCGGCCGTCTCACAATCGCAAACCGTGGCGGCGGCAACAAAACCAGGTACCGATTGGTTGACTTCAAGCGGGACAAGCAAAATGTTGAGGCTAAAATCGCAGCAATCGAATATGATCCAAATCGGACCTGTCGAATCGCCCTTCTCCATTATTTAGATGGCGAAAAGAGATATATTTTGGCTCCCAAGGGAATTGAAGTTGGCGGAAGAGTTAAGAGCGGAGAAGATGCCGACATTTTGCCAGGAAACTGTTTGCCACTTCGAAATATTCCTCTTGGAACGATGATTCATAACATCGAAATTCAACCTGGACGGGGCGGTCAAATGGTTCGTTCAGCCGGAGCAGCAGCGCAACTTATGGCAAAGGAAGGAAATTACGTTACTTTGCGGTTGCCCAGCGGTGAAATGAGAATGGTGCATCAGACTTGTAAGGCTTCCATTGGTGAAGTTGGCAATTCCGAGCATGAAAATGAATCACTTGGAAAAGCAGGCAAAAGCCGTGGATTAGGACGCAAGCCACACGTGCGCGGAGTTGTTAAGAGTCCGAGAGACCATCCTCATGGTGGAGGCGAAGCAAAATCGCCAGTTGGAAGAAAGAAAGGTCCAGTGGATCGCTGGGGCAACAAAGCACTCGGAAAGAAAACTCGAACAAATAAGAGGACTAATAAATTTATTGTTCGAAGGAGACACGGCTAAGTCGCCGCTAAAAAATTATGGCTAGAAGCTTAAAAAAGGGGTTCTTTGTGGACGATCACTTGGAAAGTAAAGTGTTTGCTTTGAACTCAAGTGGCGAGAAAAAGTTGATTAAAACTTGGAGCCGACGCTCTACAATCACTCCTGATTTTGTAGGACATACGATTGCAGTTCACGATGGCAAAAAGCACATCCCAGTCTTTGTGACAGAGAATATGATCGGGCATAAATTAGGTGAGTTTGCACCAACGCGCACATATAGAGGTCATGGCGGAGTGTTGCCAGACCGGGGAACGAAATTAAGATAAATATGGAAGTTCAAGCGGTAGGCAAATATATTAAAGTTCAGCCCCGAAAGGTTAGGATCGTGGCAGATGAAGTGCGAGGCAAATCGGCGGCATACACGGTTTCGCTTTTGCGATATCACACGAGCAAAGGAGCCAGAGAGCTTAGAAAAGTGCTAGTGAGCGCAATGGCAAATGCATTAGAAAATCATTCACTTCCACCAGAAAATCTGCGAATTGCTAAAATCACGGTCGACGAAGGGCCTCGCCAAAAAAGGATGAGAGCTAGAGCTATGGGCCGAGGCAATCGTATTTTGAAGAAAACATCCCACATTACGGTGGTAGTTGATGATCTGCAAGATAATTCAGTTTCAAAGCCTCATGGCACTAAAGCAAAGCCGCGACCAACTTTTGGCGCCTCTCCAAAAAAAGGGAAAGGAAAATCGGGCGGAAGTCACCACGGAGAATCTGAAAAAGCATCCCACGCTAAGGCAAAAGGAAAGCAAGAAGAAGTAGTTGATATGGCTGATGTCGCGGCTACCGAGTCAAAACGCCTTGCAATGGAAAGTGAAAAAGACTCTGCTCCAGATGTGAAAACTGAACCCAAAGAAGAAAAGAAATTAGCTAGCGATGAGAAATCCGAAGAAACAAACGATGATCAATCTGATAAAAACGTGAACGATCAAACAAAGGCATTGCCTGAAGAATCATCTGACAACGAAGGAGTATCTAACTAAATGGGTCAGAAAGTACATCCAGTTGGATTTCGGGTTGGCAGAACCTCCGGTCTCAACACAATCAGAGATTTTGAAAGCCACTGGTATGCCAGCAAAAAGACGTACGGGTTGGCTCTCCTAATCGATCATCGAATTCGACAGCTTATCAAGAGAAGGTCCGGCCTTGGAAATGTTTCGCGAATCGCTATCGAGCGAGCTGCTAATCGCATAAAGGTTACTATCTTTACGGCGCGGCCTGGCGCGATTATCGGCAAAGGCGGAAAAGGAATCGAGGAACTGACTAACCTCCTCAATCGACTTGTCTTGAAATTGGATAAGACGGTCACTGATGACAAGGGCAGAACTCAGGTCCAGGTCAATGTGACGGAAGAAAGATCGCCAGAGACCAATGCCCAGCTGGTTGCGGAAAACATTTGTCAACAGCTTGAAAGAAGAATTAGCCATCGCCGAGCTATGCGCCAGGCGATGACCCGAGCGATGCGGTTCAATGGCAAAGGAATCAAAGTACTTGTAGCCGGTCGTTTAAATGGATCAGAAATTGCTAGATCAGAAGGGGACAAACTCGGCAAAATTCCGTTGCACACGATTAGAGCCGATATTGATTACGGAATGGCGACTTCTCATACCGTGTATGGTTCGGTTGGTTGCAAAGTTTGGATTTATAACGGAGAAATTCTTCCCGAAAGACGCCTCCCGTCCCTCGATTTGCCAGTAGCAAGAAGACGTCCTCGAAAAGATGCCACGGAAGCCCCAGAAGCATTTGTACGAAATTCAGATTCACCCGAGTCCACCTACACGACCGGAGAAAGCACTTAAATGTTAATGCCAAAAAAGGTCAAGAATGACAACAGGAAGATGCATCGCGGGCGCATGAAAGGTCGTGCAACGCGGGGCAATACCGTTGCATTTGGTGATTACGGATTGATGGCGATGGAACCTGCGTGGATCACAAGCAGGCAGATTGAAGCGGCTCGTATTGCCATGACCCGCCATATTAAACGTGGTGGTAAAGTCTGGATTCGAATTTTTCCCGATAAATCATTTACCAAGAAGCCTCTCGAAACTAGAATGGGTAAAGGAAAAGCACCTATCGAAGGGTGGGTAGCTGTAATCAAACCGGGCAGAATCATGTTTGAAATGCATGGTGTTGAACTCGACGTCGCCAAAGAAGCAATGCGGCTCGCCACTTTCAAGCTTCCAATCAAATGTAAGTTTGTTTTGAAAGATGAATTTCCGCCATTGCATCCGTATGGTGGTCAAGCACCCGGTCAGGAACTTATCACGTTTAGACATAAAGAAAAGGATGAGTTGCCAGAAACTAAAGTTGAAGAAGAACTAGTATGAAAAATTTGAAATTATCTGATTTAAGAAAAAAGAAAGTAGAAGAGCTCGAAGCGATGGTCGCGGCGGAACATGCCGCCCTATTCAAAGCTAGAAGAGATCTCGTATTCCGGCAAACTACAGATGTCGCCTCCGTCAAAACGCGAAGGCATAATATCGCCCGAATGCACACGGTCGCAACAGAACTCAAGAGGGCACAAGCAAACAATGGCTAAAGAAGCAACTGAAAAGAAGGCTCCCGCCAAAAAGGCAGTAAAAAAGGCTCCGAAGAAATCGGCTGAATCCGGCGAAAGCACAGCCGTTGTCCGCGGTGGTCGCAAAACTCGAGAGGGAGTTGTTGTTTCGGCGAAAATGGAGAAAACCGTGGTCGTGAATATTGTGCGACGTGTGTCTCACCCGTTGTACGGAAAAGTTGTGTTACGGTCAAAGAAATTTAAAGCTCACGACCTTCTCGGTTGTGATGAAGGCGATAAAGTTGAGATCATGGAAACTCGTCCAATCAGCAAAGATAAATGCTGGCGAGTTACCCAGATTCTCGAAAAAGTGAAATAGGGTCGATTTTTTGTCAGGTGTGAACCTGGCGAGAAAATAAAGTTAAGGAAAGTTTTATGGTTCAGCAGTTTACAAGATTAAAAGTAGCCGACAATTCAGGCGCAAGGGAAGTAATGTGCATCCGCGTGCTTAAAGGATCGCAGCCAAGATACGGCCGAATTGGAGACGTAATTGTCGCTTCGGTGAAACTTGCAACTCCCAATATGCCAGTCAAAAAAGGGGAAGTAATTAAGGCGGTTATCGTGCGGTCAAAGCGTGCGGTCAGAAGGATTGATGGCAGCACGTTAAGATTTGATGAAAACGCTTGCGTGGTTATTAATCCGGCAACTCTTGAACCACGAGGCACTCGCATTTTTGGACCGGTAGCACGCGAATTACGGGATAAAAATTTTATGAAAATTGTATCCCTTGCGCCGGAGGTGTTGTAATGCCAACAAAAGCAGAATATAAAAAATTAAGTAAACCCATTCGGCTTAAAGTTAGAATGGGCGACAAAGTCGTGATCATCTCGGGCAAAGACCGAGGTCAAATAGGCTACATCGGCGCAGTCTCGCCGAAGGAAGGGAAGGTTATCATTCTCAAAGAAAATCCTGATAATGCTGATCAGCCGATTCCATTGAACGCGGTGATTAAGCATCGAAAAGCGCGAATGCAGAATGAGAAAAGTGCAAGGATTCAGATTCCTGCCCCAATGGATGTTAGCAACATCATGGTAATTGATGAAGCTGGTAACCCAACTCGCGTGGGTCGACGAGTCGAAAAAGGGAAACTTGTGCGCTTTTCTAAGCGAAGTAACAAAACGATGGTTGATGGCCCTCTGATGGGCGACCACAAATAATTTAGGAACGCGATGGCAAAAAAGATAGAATCAAAAACAAATAACGCCCCGAGCGGAGTATTGCCTGCTCCAAGGCTCAAGAAGAAATATGCGGATGAGATTGTGCCTCAGCTGTCGGAACAGTTTAAATACAGCTCAAAAATGCAAGCTCCCAAACTATCCAAAATTGTCATCAATATGGGAACTGGTGCGCCCGATAAAAGCGGAGACAAACATCTTGAAAATTCTGTTCGGGACATGGCACTTATTTCTGGGCAAAAGCCAGTGATCACGAAATCGACAAAGGCAATTTCCAACTTTAAATTACGCGAAGGCTTGCCGATCGGGTGTAAAGTCACTTTGCGAGGAGATCGAATGTACCATTTCTTCGACAAGCTTGCAACAGTTGTGTTGCCAAGAATCCGGGACTTTCAGGGTCTGAGCGCGAAAAGTTTTGATGGTCGCGGTAATTATGCTCTTGGATTAAAAGAGCAGCTTGTGTTTCCTGAAATTCCTTATGATACGTTTGATCGAATTCGAGGGATGGATATTATCATCTGCACCACGGCAAAGAACGACGAAGAAGGTCGAGTGTTTCTAAAAGCAATGGGTCTTCCAATCCGCGAGAAGTGAAACGGGCCGCTTAACGGGCAGCTAATATCAATGCTTATTTAGGTTCTGCCCTTGGGTTCCGTTCAAAATTTGACCGGTCGCCGCAAAATATCCGAGTTCTGATGAAATTGGTTCGTTATCTGACGACCCTCGCGCGTGGAGATGGCTGCTTGCAAACATCCTTGACGCGGTTCGCAATAACCTGTCATAAGGTTTAATTTTAGTTTATGGTTGCCGTGCACCGACCCAAAGATTGGTTCCGAGAACCTAAAAAATGGCTGGCAATCTTCAAGATTTGGTTCCAGGACTCAATTGTCTATAAGGCAAGCACAACCATCTGGGTGCTCACGGATGTTGTTACGGCTATCGCGATGCCGCTGGTGTGGATCGCGGGTGCAAAAGTTACGGGTGGCGTGGTTGGCGGATATCCGATATCCCAAATGGTGGCGTATTACATGGTCTCGTTTGCGGTTGCTGCGCCAATAGTTAGCCATATCTTGTGGGATGTGGCCGTTGAAATTCGCGAAGGGCTATTCCTCGCCACCTTATTGCGTCCGATTTCGCTTTATCAATACATCTTTTTTAGAAGTTTGTCGTTTCGACTGATGCGCCCATTTTTCTTTTTCCCGTTCCTTATAGCAATCATTTGGATGTTCCGATCTGTGCTAGCAGGAGCGCATGTTTACATTACATTTCCATTTTTTGTATCAATTGTCCTTGGTCATTTGGTGAGTTTCACAATGGTTATGGCATTATCGCCCATCGCCCTTTATACACAGGAAGCGTATTCGCTTTTTGAGCTTTATTATGCGCCGATGATTTTGCTTTCAGGGCAACTTTTCCCGATATCGGCTCTCCCAAACTGGGCTCAAAATATTTCACATTTTATGCCGTTTTATTACACCACCGGCGTGCCAAGCGAGTTAGGGGTTGGGCGCATTACGGGAAGCGAAGTTTGGATAAAACTTAGTATTCAAGCTCTATGGGCATTGATTTTTTACGGAGTGGGGAAGCTGGCGTGGAAAAAGGGTCTCAAAATTTACACGGGGATTGGTCTGTAGCTGTTTGAGTAATTCAACCTGATATTGTAAACTCAATTTATGCCGGATGAACAAAAAAATGTCTTGGTTACCGGCTCTTCGCGGGGCATTGGAAAGGCAATTGCTCTTCGTCTAGCAGCAAGCGGATGGAAAGTGGCGATTCATTATGCCAATGCAGTAGCTGAGGCTGAGGCCGTATCTGACCTACTTGGCTCATCCAGTCTTGGCATATTTCAAGCCGATTTACTGAATCAATCGTCGGCAAATGAACTTTGGAGTGAGGTGACTGCAAAATGTCACATCCACGCACTTGTAAATAATGCAGGCATCTATGAGCCGATTTCAATTTTAGGCGCATCCGATTCTGATTTTGCTAAAAACGCGCGAGACACTTTTAATCTTAACTTGTTTAGTCCACTCACTCTTATGCTTTTGGCGAGTCAATATTTTAATTCCAAACCGCCCGTTAATGATTGTCGCGGCATAATTTTGAACGTGGCAAGCCGAGTTGGATTTCGGGGCGAACCAAATGCAAGCAACTATGCCGCTTCAAAAGCGGCACTAATCAATTACACCAGGAGCCTTGCGGTGGAACTTGCTCCCGCTAAGATTCGACTTCACTCAATCGCGCCAGGATGGGTTGAAACTGCGATGGCGAGGGAAGGGATGGATGAGAGGTTGCCGGAAATTGTGGGCGCAATTCCGCTTGGGAGGGTCGCTAGTCCTGAAGATTGTGCCAACGTTGCCGCATTCCTCATGAGCACCGAAGCCGCGTATCTAAGCGGTGTCGTAATAGATATAAATGGAGCAAGTTACTTCCATTGATATTCCTGGTGTTAGCAGTGGCAAGCATGGGATTGCATCGACAGATAAATGCGCAGGTGCCTCCAAATTCGGGTGAAATTTCCTCCCGAAAAAATGAATTTCTTCCAAATAATTCAAAGTTAGAAGTCGAATTTGTACCCGATGCGAAAAGCGTCGTGATTCATTTAGATGCAAGTTCGATCGGTGAGGAATCGGAAACCGGAAACGGTTGCCGCCATTTAATGGAGCATCTAATCGTGCTTGGAAATGATGGAAAACTTGACGAACGGCTTGAGTCCCAAGGTGCATTCTTAACTGCGAGCACTTTGCGAGACGGATTGGATATTTCAGTCTCATGCAAACCATCCGATCTTGCCCTTGGAATATCGGCTCTAGCTGAAATCACTGCGAACTTGAACTGGGTTGATTCAGACCTAATCCGCGAAAAAGGAATTATTGATCAAGAAATAGCCTTGCAAAATTCTGCTGACAAATTATCCGGTGAGGCGTGGCAACTTGCTTATGGCGAAGCCGGTGCTAATCCGATTGGTGATCCTGATTTACTAAATAAAGTCACCGTGAGCGAGGTTAAATTGCTTGCCGAAAAAACATTTGTCGGAGATCGGCTGGCCATTACTATTGCTGGTCCGATAAAGATTTCAGATGCTATATCAGCCGGTGAAGGATTTCTTAAAAGATTTGCATCACAGGCTGGTACTAATGAAGCTCGAACGAAGCAGAAGCTGCCGGAAATCGGTTCGGTCGATGCTTCAGGCAGCGTCCGGGCAGAGCCAGTTAGCGGGATTTCTGATGAAAGTACGGCTGCAACTCTTGCTGCCGGTCTCGCAATTGCAAGCACATTTTCGGATTCATTCTTTATCTACACGCCGTCTGATCGGGGCAGCTTGGTAGTTGTCGGCTCTCAAACAACTGGTGAAATTGATGACGCAATTGATTCATCGGACGCGAGCGATGTCGATCGGCTTTTTGCACGTGGAAAGCTACTCGCCAAAGAATACGTTAAGCACGAAGATGACCATTCGAACGGTTTTTGGCGAGCCTATTTGCTCGCCCAAAACGCGAACGACACACCTGAAGTCATGCTCTCGCGAATTGCTACGCTTACGATTCAAGATTTTCGAAAGGGATTTAATTCATTTAGGAAAGATCATGCGGTCACGGTGGACGGCAACTCATGATTTTCCCGGTATGTTTCGTGGCCAGTACTTTTATTCAGTCTCAAAGCCAAGTAAATCCAGGGGCGAATATTGAAATGATTCCGGGAACGAATCGCGATCAAATTGACGTTGACGCAATCATTCAGCTAGATCCACAGGGTCCATTAGATCGCGCCGTTAACCAAGTTATCGGCGAAACTCTTCTTGCCGGAACTCGCGATTACGGCAAAGCCGATTTTGACGCACTTACCGGATCAACTGGCAATAGAATTCGATGCGAAGTTTTGCCAGACGCAATTCACATTTGGTTTTCGATTCGTCCAAGTGACGCCGTTTCGCTGCCAAACCTATTAGATAATTTGCTTTTTCACGCAAGTTTGAATGAAGACGACTTGAATAAATCCATTTCTAACCTAAAAAATCAAAATTGGGATTATTGGAAATCGGCTTTGTATCCTGCCATCCTGCCTTTTTCAGACATCCGAGTGCATGATATAACCGACGAATACTCGATTCTTTGCAACCCATCGCGAATATTTGTCACAATAAAAGGGCCAGTTGAATTTGCAAATTTACCCGCAAAAATAAATGCTTTAGTCGAGCAAGAACCGGCATTGCAACCCCCTCGGCATCTAAGAGATCCACTACCTTACGAGTTTAAAAAAGCTAATTCTCGCCCCCTGGATTCACTTACATTAGTGGGCAACCCGATACAAGTTAATAAAGATTTCCCTGCTAATTTGATCGCTATGTTCTGCCTCGGATCAGGAAAAGGATCAATTTTATTTCAATCAGTGCGCCAGAAATTAGGTTGGAGCTATCGCCAGGAAGCTGATTTCATCGGCAGTTGCGAAGGATTAAGACCAACCATAGTGGTTATTTTAAAAACATCTCATGACATTCTTGGAAGGTCTATGGAACTTCGCAAGGAAATCACTGGCGCCATAAACGCATTAACCGAACAAGATCGAATGAGGGCTGCGGCAATGGCAGAAGCAGTTTTGACTAGATCAGTCGGCATGAACCCACTTGATTCAATAAGCGAAGACTCAGATAGTGAGCTATTTTTGGATTCATATTGGCGCATGAAAACGGGCTCAGATTGGGATGCAGATCAACTTATCCGACAAATGGATCAAATCCCCTTGGATGATTTGAAATTGCACTTACTCGATATTGTGAATTCGTCAACCACGGAAGTCATCGCTGGAAGCTAGCAATTCTTGGTCCAAGAATTCAGAATATTTTTTGCAAAGCGGCACAAAATCGCAATCAGTGCATATCCGCTTTCGTTTGGGAAAGAGTTCTTGAAAATCCTCGGACAAAATAATTGTCCCTAGTTTTAATATGTCTTTTTCAAATTCATTTAGCTCAATTTCATTCATAGAGTAACTAGCTTGGTGCCCAGACCGTAACGCGATAATTGTAGCAGTTACTTTGCGTCCTGGAAAATTCTTACGCATTAACAGTTGATAGCATCCCATAGAAATATCGCTTGCCACATCTTCACTGCTTACTGTCTCTCGTCCTGATTTGTAATCTACCACCTCTAGTTCGCCATCTGGATATTCCTCAATTCTATCAACTCTTCCGAGTAGTTTAAATTCATCGTAGGAATGAGAAAGCTGCTTTTCTACGAAAATAGTCTGCGATTCTTTTTGGCGATGTTCTGCGGCTCTGATGTATCGCTGAATGACAATTTTGCCATCGCCCAGTGCTTCCGACATTTCAGCCGCGCTTGCATATCCAGCGTCGATCCACGCCTGGTCTAGTGCTTCCACCGCATCATCGAGTGATTTTATGGAGATGTCTTCGTTGTCGTGATATCTTTGTAAAACCCGGTGAAGGGAAGTGCCAAACGAGTAGCAACTTTTTGACCTTACGAACCATTTACCTCTACTGTCTAAATAAAGCCATTTGTACTTGTAAGGGCAGGCCAGAAACGTGGCAAATTTGGTTGGACTCATGGTAGGTTGTCGCATGATTTATTCCGATGTAATTATCGGGAATTTCACCTCGGCAACTGTCCATCCAAGGATGTTATTTAGCTTGAATTTACCGCCCAGAGCGCCAGTTAAATTTTCAACAATCTGCAAGCCTAAATGCGAATAAATCGCTGGATCAAAGCCTGCGGGCAGTTGATCGCCGTTATTGGACACCCAAAGCGAAACGTCGCCTTCGCGTTCTTCTATTGTGATGTGCACATCACCTTCGTTAGCTCTGTGGAATCCATGCTCCACTGAGTTTAGAATAAGTTCGTTAATTACTAGCGCTACCTGGGTACCTTGATTCATATTAAGCTTTACATAATCACCACAAATCTTAAAGTTAATTGTTTTATCGGGCAAAATAAGTGATCTTAGTTGATGTTGTACAAGCGACTCAACGATGCTCCTGATATCCACATGATCCAGGTCTTCTCGGCTCAGTAAATCATGAACAGAAGCGATGGCGAGAATGCGCGCTAAAGTATCGTTTAAAGCTTCTTCCAACGACTTATATTGACCATGACGTAATTGCAATCGCATGAGCGAAGCAACTTGCTGAAGATTATTCTTTACCCGGTGATGCATTTCCTGCATGAGCGTGTCTCTCACTTGAAGTTTTGCATGCTCAATTGCAAATGCGGCTTGTTTCGCTAGTGTTTCAAGTGCAGCAATTTCATCGTCGCCAAAGTCGTGAACCTCAGCTGTATAACAGCTTATAACTCCTACCGGCTTTTCCTGCAAAGAAAGCGGGATGCATATCATCGATTTAAGACCTTGTTCAGCCGCAAGATCATGACCAATGTAATCATCTTCTATCGCAACATCGGGAACTATAATAGGTCGATTTTCCGCTATTGCTTTTCCGGCAATCGATTCACCCAGCTTGATTGCTCGCTTCCGTTGATAAGCCTTTGCCGGTGCTTGAGTTGCCCTAAGCACCAACTCTTGACGCTCTTCATCAAGTAGTCTCACCGTACAAACTTTGTAGTTAAATTGCTGAGCTGTTAAATTAACTAGGAGCTGAAGGATTTCTTCCAGGTATGGACTAGAAGTTATAATCTTAGCAACTTCACTTAATGCACCTAATCGATTCATTTGGGCTCCAGCATTATATGCTTTCTCAAAACCTTTAATGGTTGCAGACACATAGTTTGCCTGCTTAATTAGGGTGGCTTTACACCTTGACGAAAAAGACCGAGGCTCGACCCATTTCAGGGCGACTACACCAAATAGTGGTTGATCTGTAATTTGCAATGGGATGACGGCAATCGCCTCATACTTACATTCATCAATGCCAGGAAAGTGCACGTACTTCGGATGATCTTCAACTCCACTATTTAAGAATAAAGGTTCGCCGGATTGGACTACCACTCCGGATATTCCTTTGCCTTTTCCAACACGAAATCGATTGCAAAGTTCAGGTGCCACATTGCTGCCCCGAAGAACAAGCGCATCGGCATGGTCCAATATAAAATAGTTACAGGAATTAGCCCCACTAGTTTGCTCGGTTAAAATAGCCACTTCGGCCAGCAAATCATCTTCTGATGAGACTCGACCAAGTATTTCTAACAACGAGGTTCGATCATCTCGCATTGCGATCAAGGGCGATTTCATTTTGCTTGGACTGGTCCGATTACAGTGCTCGCAACGCGGTCTGGATTGAAAAGTCTGTTAGCCAACTCAATAATGTTGTTGTTTTTTATTGCTTTAATTTTCTCGATTACCTCTTCAACCGGAATTTGGCGACCATGAATCATTTCATTGCGGCTCATCCGCATCATCCGAGAACTCATAGATTCAAGGGCTAGTACCACCCTACCTGTGAGCCCATGTTTTACTCGCTCCAATTCTTCAGGCTCAAGACCGTTTTGGCGCACTTTTTCCAGTTCAGCAAGGGATAGGTCGCGCACTTGTTCCCAAGTTTCGGGGCTGGTTCCACCGTAAATATTAAATGTTCCGGCAACGCTATACCTCAAACTGTAAGTGCCAATCGCATACGCAAGACCCCGCTTTTCTCGAATTTCTTGGAATAATCGAGAACTCATGTTTCCTCCCAAAGCCGCTTCCATCACTGCAAGTGCATATTCGTCGTCATCGTGATTGGAAATGCCGTCGGTTCCAATGCAAAAATGAACGCCCTCTACATCCTTTTCAAGCACCACATTTTCGATATGAGAGACTGGCGGCTCTAAAATTCCATTTTCAGCCGAAGATGGAATCTTGCCTAGAAATCGCTCCGCAACCTCAAGAACTTCTTCGGTTTTCACGTCACCCGCTACCGCAAGGACAACATTTTCAGCCCGATATCTGCGATTCATGTATTGCCGCAAATTCTCTGGCTCAAACGAAGCTACCGAATCGCGTGTGCCAATGATTGGTCTTCCTAATGGATGGTCCCCCCACCGAGTCTGCATATGAAGGTCGTGAACGTAATCCGACGGCTCGTCCATGGACCGGCTGATTTCCTCGAGAATTACCCCTTTTTCTAGGGTTAAGTCTGGCTGGGACAGCTTCGAATGCAGCATCATGTCGCCAAGAACATCAATGCTCATCGGCACGTCTTCGGCCAGGACTCGGCAATAATAGCAAGTCGACTCTTTGTCGGTAAAAGCGTTGATACTGCCTCCTCGACCTTCAATTGTCTCTGCGATTTGTTTGCTTGTGCGAGAGGGAGTTCCTTTGAACAGCATATGTTCGATGAAATGGGTTATTCCTCCTTCGTCGTTGTGCTCGTGTCGGCTCCCGGTTTGGCACCATAGACCAACTGCGGCGGATTGGACGTAGTGCAAAGGCTCGACAAGTACCCGAACCCCGTTTGGAAGAGTTTTTAATTTTATTGTGCTCATTTTAAAGTCGTTTTCTACTGAAGTTGGTGGCGGATTATTTTTCGGAAAATTCTGGCGAAGTTAATTTAACCGTTAAAGCACCTAACGTTTCACCATTCACGCTAATTTCATCGTCAGCGGTCAAGGGGCGATCAATTGGAGTCGATACGATGGGCCCAATGACGATTAAATCGGCGGCGCGAACCGGAGCAGTCTCGCTTGCAATCGCAAGAGCTCGAGCTGGACTTAATCGGAAATCAGAAACCAGTCCTCTTGCTATTTCAACCTGATTGACTTTGATTGCGAACGTAAGTTGAAGAAACGTTCCCTGGGAATTTATGAGCCAGCGATCTTCGAGTTCCTCGGGAGTGGTTATAACTGGGCCAAAAGCAGGTGCTGAATCCTGCGCTCCGGCAGATCCGAGCCGATTAGAAGAATCATCGACGATTGTCGAGAAAAGGCTATAACCCAAAATCGCGTCTTCAGTGGTTTCTTCACCAGCAAAAATAAAATCCTGACTGGCGATGACACCCAGATACGCTTCGAATCTCAGTTTTCCCGCTGTCGGAGGAATTGTGAGAAAAGACTGGGTAGCAGATAGGTTTCCAGGGTTCAAATATTGAAAGATGTATTTTTCTTGTTCGCCGCCCACAGCAATCGCCTCGGTAAAAACGCGAACGGAACCAGGAATTAGTGGTGTTAGTAGTCGAACTTCAAACGCTTCGTGAACGCCTTTGGGATTTGCACCTTCAGTTTCATAAATCTTCCCGGAATAAACCATACCGGAATGCACCCCAGGTGCTCCATCTCTCAACTCGAACCGGCATAGCTTCACTGTAATAAGGGTACCTTTGCATGACTTATCCTAAGCTGTCGTGCCTATGATTCGTACCTGTATTGACAGTTATGCCCGAATCTGGTAGCATTTTAAGACTTTAGAGGGAAAGTTTCGAATGCCGACAAAAGTTTTAGTATGCGATGACGAGCGACACATTGTTCGATTGATTCAGGTCAATCTTGAGAAAAACGGTTACCAAGTTGTAACTGCTTTCGATGGTAAAGAAGGACTTGAAAAAATAAGGTCTGAAAAGCCAAGCCTCGTAGTTTTGGATGTTATGATGCCTTATATGGACGGCTTTGAAGTTTTAAAAAACCTGCGCCGAGAACCGGCAACAGAACATCTTCCGGTGATAATGCTCACTGCGAAGGCTCAGGATAAAGACGTCTTCGAGGGCTACCATTATGGGGCAGATATGTACCTGACCAAGCCATTTAATCCGATGGAACTTGTGGCGTTTGTGAAAAGAATCACCGAAAATAATCCTGATGGTCAGCAGTCTGGCGGACCGAAAAAATACGAAGTCTAAAAATATTCGTACCTGATTAAATTCAAATGAACCCCTTTCTCTTTCCTCTGGCCGATCTTTCGACGATTCCCACTAAAACTGATCTGGGTTTATATCCCGCGATTGTGATGTTAGTTGGGATCATTTTTTGGGCAGTTGCATTTACGGCAAAGCGAAACGGGCACCCAAAGCAACTGATTACAATTCTCGCTTATTTGGTATTAATCGCGGCAAGTTTAGTCGGTTATTTTTCAAATCAGGACTACTTCAATCCAGTAATATTCGACGCTCAGAATTATTGGAGTAATCAATCCAAAGCGGTGCTTATCTTAGCCGTCATTTTGCCCCTGATTTTGATCGTAGTATTTGTTATTGCAGATTATGTTGAAGGCAAGCGAATCGCTAGGGAAGAAGACACTTAGGAAACCAAATGAGCAAAGCTGCTCAAACATTTAACCGGCCTCTTTCCTCAGGTCTCACTACCACCGAAGCCGAGTTCATCGAAAAGGCCCAGAAAGCGGGCAAACGCTTTATTGACCAACCCTACGACCTGTATAGTGAATCGAATCATAATGCGTGGTCGGCCCTTTTTGCGAGGATGACCGAAAAATGGCAAGCTTTTGCAAACCCGCAGTTCTTAAAGGGTATTGAGGCACTTTGCTTCGATCCTCACCGAGTTCCTAGGCTAGAAGACGTTAACAAATTCCTTGAACCCCTGACTAAATTCCAGGCTCTGGCCGTGAGCGGATACATACCCGCGTTTATCTTTTTTGATTGCCTTAGAAATCGGAAGTTTCCAACGACGATCACAATTCGAAGGGAAGATCGTCTTGACTATTTGCCCGAACCGGACATATTTCACGACATTGCTGGTCACGTTCCGATGCATACCGACAAGGCGTTTGCGGATGCCTTGGTAAGATTTGGTGATTGCGCTCACACAGCCGCCGAAATAGTTCGCGATATCCATGGAAAGCACGAACAAATGCAGGTTTTGGAAAGCATTCTCAGAGCGATGGCTCGATTCTTTTGGTTCACGATCGAATTTGGTCTTATGCGTAGCAGCGGCGGTCTAAAGGTATATGGAAGCGGTCTCTTAAGCTCTTATGGAGAAATTGAGCATTCAATCCTGTCGGAATCAGTTCAGCGATTTCCGATCCAAATAGAATGGGTTATCAACCAGAGCTTCGAGATTGATCATTATCAACCGCTGTTGTTTTACGTGGAATCGTTCGATCACTTGTTTTCTTTAGTCATCACATTGGAGCGATGGATGCTTGACGGCAAGCTAAACAATGTTGCGCCGGGCGAACCAGTGATTAACGAATACGACCTTGCTAGCTTCCTTGATTCCCCTTCCACTTAGATTTGGCTTTACCTCGGTAAAATTGACACATGTCCGTTGAAATCTTAATGCCTGAGTTAGGCGAATCTGTCCATGAGGGAACTGTGAGTCGCTGGCTCAAGAAAGTCGGCGATCAGGTTAAAGAAGATGAGCCGGTCGTCGAAATCATGACGGACAAAGTAAATACCGAACTGGGTGCGCCAGCTTCGGGGGTGCTATCAGAGATTTTAATTCCAGAAGGTGGCACGGTCGAAGTATTCAAAGCGATGGGTCTCATCAGCCCCGGCAGTTTAAACCCTTCCACGCCTGAAGCTGCAAAACCGACTGAACAAGCTCAGCCAGCCAAAAGCCCAGGTCAGCCAGCGAAAGTAGAAGAGGTTGAGGAAATTCAATCCTTAAACGGCGAAGGGGAGCGGAAGTTCTACACGCCAGTCGTGCGCTCAATTGCCAAAGAAAGAGATATTTCGGATTCCGAACTGGCTAAGATTGCCGGATCGGGAGGGGGCGGTCGGGTTACTAAAAGTGACTTGGAAGCCTTTTTAGAAACTCGCGGAGCAGAGCCAAAATCGGTACCACTCTCTAAGACTGAACTGAGCAAGCCTCCAAGTGCAGTTCCACCCAGTTCTGGTGGCCAAGACCAGATCCCACTAATCGGAATGAGAAAAATGATTGCCGAGGCCATGGTGCGGAGCAGTCAGATACCGACCGTTTCGACCGTCACCCAATGCGACGTTACGACGATGGTTGCTTATCGTGATGCAAACAAGGACTTTTTCCTCAAGCAAAACGGCGTAAAGCTCACTTACACTCCCTTTTTTATCAAAGCCCTTACCGAAGCACTTTTAGAATTTCCACTCGTAAATTCCTCGCTAAATGCGAATAATGCGATTCAGAAAAATAAGGAAGTGAATATGGGAATTGCAGTTGCTTTAGGTTCAAAAGGGGATGAAGGGCTCATAGTTCCGGTAATCAAAAATTGCGAGACAAAACATCTGGTTGAAATCGCAAAAGGTTTGGACGAAATCGCAAAATCAGCGCGCTCAAATTCACTAAAGCCGACTGACGTTCAGGGAGGAACTTTCACCCTGACAAATCCAGGAACGTACGGAGCAATGTTCGGTACGCCGATGATAAACGCTCCTCAGGCTGCCATTTTAGGAACTTATGCAATCACAAAAATGCCGGTTATTATGAATGACATGATTGCAATTCGAAGCATAATGCATTTAGTTCTGACTTACGATCATCGAATAATTGATGGATTGCTTGCAGGAAAATTCCTTGCTTCAGTTCGCGACAAATTGCAAACTTTCGATTTCTTTCGGTAGCGAAACATTGGGCCAAATTCCATTAAATGAGATTTCAGCCGGACCAGTCATGAAAATTTCAAGGTCGGTCTGTATTTCAATTTGAAGAGTTCCTCCATCTAATTCAACTTGGACGTCATTCCCAACTAGCCCAGCTTGACGAGCAGCAAATGCGGAGCAACTAGCTCCCGATCCACAAGCCAAAGTTAATCCCGACCCTCTCTCCCAGGTTCTTTGCCTCAATTTATTGGCTGAAATGCGCTCAACAAAATGAACATTTGTTTTTTCCTTAAATAAGGGATGAACTTCTAATTTTGATCCCCAATCTGCAACGTCAATTTCCGACACCGAAGGAACAAAAACCACTAAATGAGGGTTACCAAGTCTCACTCCAATTCCTTTTAAATTTGAAAACATCGATCCTAATTCGATATTTTCATAAATAGTTTCTGGTTTTCCCATCGCTATGCGAACTTGGCCCGACGAATCAATTTCAACTTCCAAAATTCCTGAAATTGTCTCAATTGAAAAATTCTTTGCGCCCGGTGCTGAAATAATTTGGAAGAATTTTGAGGCACATCGAACTCCATTACCGCACATTTCTGGCACCGATCCATCCGCATTCAAAATGTCGATTCGAAAATTCGCACAAGTTGACTGCCGAAGCAAAAGCACCCCGTCCGCGCCAATTCCAAAATGACGATTGCACAGAATCGGGGCGACCACAGCCCAATGCGTCTCGGTTTCCCCCGTAGTTTCGTCAATAACGACGAAATCGTTACCGAGGCCCTGCATTTTAGTGAAATTCACCGCTTACACCTCTTCGTCAAGTACTTCTCGTTGCCCTGATTCGTCATCTCCGGGCGCGCGATATGTGCCTACGCTTCGGGCTGGCACTATACTTGCCACTGCATGTTTGTAAACTAATTGGGTCGGCTTACCAGGCGAATCGAGCATTACCGTGAATGCGTCAAATCCTCTGACTAATCCTTTTAGTTGGACGCTATTCATTAAATAAATAGTAATCCCAACTCCTTCCTTGCGCACCTGATTTAAAAACATATCTTGTAAATTAATCGATTTTCCCATCCCGTTATTCCTTAGACTAAATGTCTATAATTCAATCGCTTCAGCAAACTGGTCGTCCAAATTTTGACCATTAAGGGTCAATAACTTAGGCTCTTTTCTTAACCAAGTTCGCTGTCGTTTCGCATAATTACATACATCGCGAATCGTTTGAGCCTTTGCGTCAGCAAGATCCATCACTCCCTCGATTACTTGGTACAAGTACCGATAACCGTGGGCGCGAAAACCTGGCTCATTTGAACGATACCCCGACGCACGTAATGTTTCTACTTCTTGTAGCCATCCTTTTTGCATCATATTATCAAATCTCCGTAAAATTTTGTCTTCTAACTCTTCTTTTTGTGAATCTATAGCCAGTTTAGTTGTATTAAATGGAGGCAAATTAAATTGAAGTGGACTATCGAAGGAAAGTAATTTTTCTAATGCCCTTTGAACTCGTTGCGGATTTTGCAAATCAGTTTTCGCGGCTAGTTCGGAATCTATCTGCGACAATTCGCTTGCTAAAGATTGGAGACCTTCATCAAGAATTCTCGCATTTAACACTGCTCGCAGGTCTGAATTTGGAGCCGGATAAATCGCGTCGTATCCTTCCAGAAGGGCTCTGATGTAGTATCCGCTTCCACCAACCAGAATCACCGATTGTCCTTTCTCGTAGAGCTTTTCCAGCTCACTATTAGCGGAAACGATCCACTGGCCCACTCCGAAGCTTTCACTTGGGCTGACTAAGTCAAGAAGCATATAGTCTGACTTGTCGACCGGTTTAGCCGTGCCAATATCCATGCCTCGATAAACTTGAAAAGCATCTGCATTCATCAGCACCGCGTTTTGATGGCTGGCTAATTTCTCAGCCAGTGCCGACTTGCCAGTTGCGGTCGCACCCATGATTGCAGTAAGTTTTGGTCGATCCATCGCTACTTAAAAAGTAATCAGGGAATCAATTGGTAGATCAGGCAACACCGATCGAGCATTGAGAAAACTTAGCTCCACCATAAATCCAAAGCCGCAGACTACGGCCCCGAGTCGATTTATTAAGTTCATAGTTGCTCGAGCAGTACCTCCTGTCGCCAGCAAATCGTCAATAATATAAGCATTTTGACCTTTTTGAATCGAGTCAGTGTGCATTTCAACTGTATTGGAGCCGTATTCTAATGCATATTCTTCGCTGATTCGATCATAGGGAAGTTTGCCAAGTTTTCTTGCCATTATAAATGGAACTCCGAGTTTTAAAGCAATCGGTGCTCCGAAAATAAATCCCCTACTTTCAATCCCGACTATGGATTCGGCACGGCGATTTTTGGCAGAATCTGAAAGCAAGTTGACTACTTGTTCGAATGCATCTGGATGCTGAAGAACCGGTGTAATGTCTTTAAATATGATCCCAGGCTGGGGAAAATCCGGCACATCTCGAATATATTTTGCGGCAAGTAACTCGTCCATAAACGAAAGACTATACCGGAATTGACGATTCGCTTAAATTGAACTAAACTGAATATTCCTCGTAACCACAATGCCCTTGCTTCAATCAACTCCTCATGTTAATGCCAAAAGGCTTGAGACGCTTTTTTTGAAGCTTTGCTCAATTAATTCCCCTGCCCTTCAGGAACGCGAAGTTGTTGACTGGACAAAAACGTATCTTCAAAGTCATGGATTAGAAGTTAAAGAAGATAAGGCGGGAAAGGCGATCGGCGGCAATGCCAACAATTTAATCGCATGGCTGCGAGGAACTCAATCACATTTGCCAAAAATATTCCTTTCGGCGCACTTCGATACAGTTGAACCAACCGAAGGATTAATAATCGAAGAAAAAGATGGCATATGGAGTTCTTGTTCCGATACGATCCTCGGCGCAGATGACAAGGGCGGCATGGCTCCCGCAATTGAAGCGGTCATCGCGTTGAAGGAATCGGGAATAGATCATGGCGACATTTGTTTGCTTTTGTCGGTAGCCGAGGAAATCGGGCTCAAAGGCGCAAATGCGCTTGAATTGGACGGCTTGGGCCTTAGTTTTGGCTACGTGTTGGATACTGGACCGCCGGTTGGTAGTTTTGTCAATCGCACCGCGACCCATGACAAAATTGATTTTATTGTCCACGGGGTACCTGCTCATGCTGGGAAAGACCCTGAAAACGGTATTAACGCCATAAGCGTTGCAGCAAAAGCAATTTCAAATATGAAGCTTGGAAGAATTGACTCTGATACGACTGCAAATTTAGGAATTATTAACGGGGGTACCGCAGTTAATGTCGTTTGTCCTAGCGTAACCATCCACGGCGAAGCACGATCAGTTGATGTTGAGAAACTTGATCGCCAGGTTGGGCATATGATTCAATGTTTTGAGCAAGCGGCGAAAGAAGCTAAAGTACATGTTGAAATAATTCATCACCGGCATTACGAGAAATACAATATTCAGGAAGATTCAGAAGTTGTCAGGATAGCTTTAAAAGCGAGTGAAAACCTCGGTTTTGTACCTGAATTAAGACAAACTTTAGGCGGCAGCGATGCCAATATATATAACGCAAAAGGGCTGCAATGTATCGTAGTTGCAACTGGTATGAGCAAAATCCATACCCACGATGAAAACATATCCCGAAAAGATTTAACCGACACGGCTGAACTAGCATTGCAATTATTGTTAGTGTCGGGGGCCAGTTCCAGAATCCCTTCTTAACACCTTATCAATGATTTTAGTGAACGATTTTGTAGATTTAGCGTCATTTCGTGTTGAAAGATGTCTAGTTATGCAGGTGCCTTGGTGATTAGCAAACGGGTCCTGGACTCGTCTCGGAGTGAAGAAGCTTCCTCTGAGGCATTGCTGATTGACAGGTGCAGGAAGCAAGACGAACAGGCATTTGCACAGTTCATTGATTTGTACCAAGCAAGAGTGTTTGGGTTTATCAAACGGATGACCACTAATGCCGAAGAAGCAGCTGATTTGACCCAGGAAGTATTCATTCGGGCCTATCAGCACTTCCCAAGGTTTGACCTGCGGTCATCTGTAAAGACTTGGCTTTTTAAAATAGCCCACAACCTGTGCATAGATCATTCAAGAAAGGTAGCTCGTACCCCCGATTCACTGAGTTTGTATAGCGACAGCCAAGCGGAAGACGATTACGAGATTGCTGATTTTGAATGGGAGCCAGAACGGGTTGCGATTGACGCAGAACTTGCACGCGCTTTGGAGGACGGCATTTCAAAAATGAGTGAAAAACTTCGCTCGGTGCTTTTAATGCACGATCGGGAAGATATGGCGTACGATGAAATAGCTTCAATTTTATCGATCCCGGTTGGCACTGTCAAAAGCAGATTGTTCCTCGCTCGCGCTTTTCTACAAAACGAATTAGCTCCTAGATTAAAATCCACGGAGATCAGGAACTAATGAACCACAAAAATTCTGCATCTGATTTTTCGAGCAAAGATGCGCCAGTCGAATCGACTGAACCCATGCAATCCTGGGAGTTAAAGATTCGGCATGGGCTGCGACACCTGCCAGATGAAGTTCCAAGTCTCGCTTGGAGAAGTCAGCTCAACGAAAAAATCCGTGCAAAAGCGGCCGAGAAAACCAAAAAAGATAAGGCAAACCACAGATTCTGGTTTGTTTTCAGCCCAACTTTAGGTGCCGGAATTGCGGTAGCTTGCGGGATTATTGTTCTGTCGCATGCTCCTCACAGTGTCGCGTCTTCTACCTCACCCATTCAAATTCCCGGTTTAATCCAAAGCACTCGTCCGCTTTTAAGCGATCATCCTATCAACAATGTTTCGTCGGAAAAGTTCCATCCAGGTACAAATAATCCAGCAGTTGCTACTGGGTCGGCGCAGCCTGCCCAGCCTTCCTTAGAAGATTCTTTGGTTGCCGAACATACCCAATCCGCAGTCGAACGTGACATCACAGGAAGTGGGCTGAGCCAGAAAGAGATTAAAGGAGAAGCCGTCCTAGAAACGGGGTCTTCAACCAATTCAGACACGCTATGAGATTTCGTGCGGGATTTGTACTTTGCGCCTGGGCTCTCTTTTGTTTTAGCTGTTTTGCCCAGGTTACTCGGATCTCCCGTCCGGGCAGATCGGTTACGAGACAGAGGCTGATCCATGGCTCTAGATTTAACCCACCCATGCTTCAAGCAGTTCAGCCTTTGCCACCGATTTTGCAAAAAGTTGTTCAGCAGTCGTCTTACCTGCGATTTCAAGCAACTCGCACCGTGGAAGTCAGAATCAAAGACCATTACGTGACTCATGTTGAATATGTCCTGCGAAATGGCAGGCAAGAGCGCATCGAATTTCCTGCCGATTCCGCGTTTAAGAATCAAGTTATCGTCGACAATGGAACTGAGCGCAAAAGATATTTGCCCAGAAAGAATCAAGTCACGGTTCAACCGTCATTTCAAGATGAAGCCCTAAATGGATTGGTGGATAGAAATGGACGGATGCGCAAGCGACGGGTGGAATTGGCAAATGGAGGCGCAATTGTCGGCATCAACACAATTCGGGCAGATATTGAAACTGCTAAAGGACAGGTGCGTCAACAACTATGGATTGATCCCAGTTCTGGAGCGGTGCTTAAAAGGGTCGGTTACGATGCCCAAGGTCAAGAAGTTGCTGGCTTCCAATACACCGCAATTAACTACAATCCGCGATTAAATTCTCAGCAATTCGAGCTGAATCCGAAGGGCGCAATTATAATAACGCCAATGGATGACCTTGTGCGGATTGCTCATCGGCTTGGGTTGCCTGATTATGCTCTCGATGGCAACTCTCGATTTAAGTTGATATCCGCTCGGCGCATCGACAAAGGCAACATACCGATCCTGTCAACTCTTTACCAAGGTCCTCACGGAGAACGAGTGTCGGTATTTGAGCTAATCCAAAGCGTTGATGAAAATAAGCTTCGAGCTACCGCCGGAAAAGGTTCAAATGTCAAAGTTATTCAAATTGGTGTGGTCAACCTTGCAATTATTGGTCCGATGACAGCCTCAGGTCTCAACCAGCTTGCGTTGCATTTGCACAAGCTTTAGGCGTAATCAATATAGGTGGTTGAGCCATAATCCAAGTGGCACTTGAGATGTATACATTGTGTGCTGTCTCGTATGAATCTTAAAAAATCAACTGCCGATCAACAAATGGCAATCTAATTGCCCCAAATTGAATGAGAAAGAAAAAGAAGAAGAGCAGTAAGTTAAAGCGCAGAATAAAGCTAACAATCGCTTATTTGTCTCTATTTTCATTATTAGTCGTCATTGGTGCGGGCGTTATTTGGTTTAACGCACTTGCTGCTGCCCGCGATGAAATGCCTTCAATCGAATCGAAATTGAGCGATCTACGGGTGGTACCATCCCAAATCTTGAGTTCGGACGGCGAAGTTCTGTATATCGAAGCGGACGAATTTCGCGAACCGGTAACGCTCGATAAGATCCCCAAAATTGTCCAAGAAGCAGTAGTTTCGGCAGAGGATCGTCGCTTTTTTGACCATTCTGGAGTCGACTTTTGGGCTCTCGTACGAGCAGGATTTATCACCGCGAAAGATAGAAGATTGAGTCAAGGCGGCAGCACTTTAACAATGCAGTTGGCGAAAAGGCTCACTTCCAACGGTGAAAAGACATTCGGCCGCAAGCTTAATGATATGGCGGTGGCCTATGAAATGGAAAACGAATGGTCTAAAGATCATGTGCTTCAGCTTTACTTAAACGAAGTTTATTTTGGTGAAGGGGCATATGGGATTAAAGCGGCCGCGTTAACCTACTTCGGCAAACAATTGGATCAACTCACAACTGCTGAGGCAGCTATGCTGGCTCGTTGCGTGCGCCGCCCGAGCGACGAAAACCCGTTTAAGAACTTATCAAGAGCCATCGCAAATCGAAACATTGTGCTCGGAATTATGAGAGACGATGGAATCATATCTCAATCCCAATTCGATGAATCCAGCCACGAAAAAGTTCATTTGTCCTCACATAAATTTATTGGTTCGTCCAGGATTATTGCGGCCCCTTATTTTGTATCCTCAGTCCTTCAAGATTTGAAGGACAACCATCCTGATATTCGCCTTCAAGATGGCGGATATAAGATTTACACTACCTTGAACATGAAAATTCAAAAGACGGCTGAGGACAGTGTCTCCAGTGTCCTGAGTCAATTCGCGGGTTATAACGTGAACGCGGGAGCAGTTGTTTTATTAAATAGAAGTGGAGGAATTCTTGCCGAAGTTGGGGGACAAGATTTTAGAAAAGATCAATTCAACATTGTCACCATGGGCAGGCTCCAACCAGGCTCGTCATTTAAACCGATTGTGTATTCCACGGCAATTGCAAACAACATCATTGGAAAAGATAGTTATGTATCAAACGAGCGATACGTTTATAGAGATCCAAAAACCCATAAAACCTGGATTCCTAGAAATGACAATGGCGACTATGGTGGAACGGTTAGCGTGCGAGAAGCGCTCGCTCAATCGATTAACGTTGCTGCTGTACGCACTTTGGCTGCGGTCGGTATAGATAAAGTAATTAAATACGCCCATGACGTTTTTGGGTTCACGTCAAAATTGCCTCGGTATCCGGCACTTGCACTTGGGACTTGCGAGGTTAGCCCTATGGAAATGGCCACCGCATATTCAGTTTTCTTCCTCAACGGTAACCGATTCACTGCATATACAATCGACCACATCAACGATAGCGATGGAACCGAAGTTTACGTTGAGTCACCTCAGATCGTTCAAAACGTTTTGGACTCAGGAACAACCACTCAGATGGATTCCTTGCTCCAAGGCGTAGTCGAAGAAGGCACTGGACAAGCTGCTCAGGTTATAGACGGAGCCCGAGGCAAAACGGGCACAACCAATGATAATAAAGATGCATGGTTTTGCGGCTACAACAAAAATTTCTTATGCATTGCCTGGACCGGCAACGAGACCTACGACCGAAAGCATCATCGATATATAAGGCAGTCCATGAGTAGCCACGCATTTGGCGGCACGGTTTCGATCCATCTATGGGTAGACACGATGCAAGCCGCAATTAAGGACATTTCGTCAGCGCATGCGCCGGTTCCGCAGGCTCCAGCTCCTGATAAAAACTCATTCCTTGCTACAAAACCGCCTGATTCAGTCAAGCTTGATCCGCAAAATCCACCAGGTTCCGGCTCCGACGCCACCGGCACAACATCGGGACTTGACGGTGCAACCTCGGCGACGACAACATCAGGATCGACGACGAGTACGGCAACTTCTGGCTCAACCGGTAACCCTGATTCTTCCGGTGATTCAGGACTTTCGACTGCAAGCACCACTGGCACAATCCAAGGAACTTCGACTGCAACTACCACAGGCACAGTAAATCCCGATTCAAGCCAACCGAACAAGTTGCCCGGTTCATCTTCCACCGTTCCACCAAGTGCGCCGGTAGTGGTAAAACCTCGCACTCACGCACATAAAAAAGTGGAATACGTGACGGTTGAAGTTTGCGCTGATTCGGGGGAGTTAGCCACGCCGTATTGTCCGGAAACTGTGATGCGTACTTTTGTGAAAGGGCAGCAACCGACCCACTACTGCAGGTTGCATCATCGCTAGTTGAAATGACAATTATTTACACTCCGAAAAAGGCGCAATACGATGCCCGCTTACTTTTGCTTCCAATTGTAATTGTGATTTTGGGAACAATTCTTGTCCTGCGACTTTGGTACATCCAGGTTGTGGCTAGCCCGGAGTTGAGTCGTCAGGCATCAATGCAAAATCGCGCGTCTATGTCGCTTCTTGCTCCTAGAGGTCTCATAAGAGATAGAAATGGCGTTTTACTGGCCGGAGATCAGCCTGAACTGGTAATTACAGCTATTCCAAAGATTATCAAGTCTCATCCGACTGAGCTTTCAACCATAGCTCAGCTCCTAGATGTTGATGAAGAACAACTCAAGAGCAAACTAAGTCGTGGAAACTGGCTCCCAAAACTGCCCACCCCGATTTTTGTTAACGCTTCCATGCATCAGGCTACCAAGATCGCTGAGTCCTCCATGGATTTGCCTGGCGTTACGGTTGAAACTCAACCCATGCGATATTATCCTGATCCGATTGATTATTCCCAAATCTTAGGAAACGTATGGGTTCCGGATACCAGTGACATCAAGCGTTTGATCGGATTAAATATTATCCCCGCGCAGTACGTTGGCAAATTTGGAATTGAATGGTATTACGAAAAGTACCTGATGGGCCATCCAGGAACAAACCTCATGGAAGTGGATACCAAATCTCATCCCCTTAGACAAGTCAGTCAGGATGCGCCTATACCTGGTGATCAACTTACTCTGGCAATCGACAGCAGGTTGCAAAAAGTTGCCACCAACGACTTGAAGGGTCATCGCGGTGCAGTTGTTGCTTTAGATCCCTCTAATGGAGAAGTGCTCTGCCTGGTTTCTGCACCTTCGTTAAACCTCTCGCTATTTGATGGAGGAATAAGTGCCAAAAATTTTTCCATGCTTGAAAATGATCCATCTAAGCCATTTGAAAATCGAGCCGTGAATGGATTTTTTCCGCCGGGATCAACGTTCAAGATTTGCACATCGATCGCGATGAAACGCTCCGGGAACTTTAACCTTAGTGACACCGTCTTTTGCGATGGTGGGTTCCATATGGGGAGAGCCACAATCAAGTGCGACGAGCAACACGGAAGCATCGCTTACGTCGACGCACTCGCCAAGTCTTGTAATACTTATTTTTGTACTATGGGGATGAGAAGCGGCCCCAATGCAATTCGTCGGGCAGCCTTAGATGCGGGTCTAGGGGCAAAAACCGGTATAGATTTGCGAACCGAATACAATGGTGGGGTGGTTCCAACCGAGCCTTACGTTCGAAAGGTTCGCAAGAACGGTCATTGGTATGGGGGCGATACTGCTAATATGTCGATCGGTCAGGGCTTCGTACTAGCCTCCCCGATTCAAATGGCCGACGTTGCTGAAATGGTAGCCAATCGGGGAATAATTTATAAGCCCAGGATTGTTCATTCGATAGAGGCGGCCGGATCTTCACAAGTTCAAATAATAAAACCCGAAATGGATCGTCAAGTGGACATGCCTGAAGATTTTTGGAATGCGGTTTTGACCGGTATGCAAGGAACAATCGACTATGGAACTGGCGTTTCCGCGAGGATTCCAGGATTGGTATGGGGCGGCAAGACAGGCACCGCCCAGCACGGCAAAGGCAGAAAAAATGATGCCTGGTTCATTGGGATTGCCCCTTTAAGCGATCCGAAAATCGTTGTGGCAGTAATTGTTGAAGATTCCGGCTATGGCGCGTCGTTCGCAGCCCCTATCGCGCGAGACGTGGTACGCGCTTACCTAGCTTCAAGCGCAGTAGTTAAGGTTGCTTCCTCGTCTTCAAAAGTTTCTGCTTCTGCTTCCAAAGCTTGAGCCCGACTAGAACCTGGCATCAGCTCAATTAACATTTTTGAAATGCTGTCCCCAGTACGCATTTTATCAAGCGCGCTATTCAAAGTTTCACCGGCCTCATTTGCTTTCGGACCATATTTTGACACCATGTCTAAAAGCGCAGGAACGGTAAGTCGCCTGTAATCATTCAAAATATTCAATGCACCAGTTAATATCTTGATTTTGTAATTGGTGTCAGATGATTGGCTCGCGAGATAGAACCTTGCTTGAACCGTGTAAGTGGGCACTAATTCGGATAATGCTCGGACCGTGAATATCGGCAACTTTTCAATGGAAATCATTTTATTGGCGGTTGCATTAGTGTTGCTGGAGTTGCTTTCTTTTAACTGCAAGTTGAGTAGCTTTGAAAGGGTCAGCAAATTATTAGGATCATGCTCCAGAGCACTTTGAAAAGAATTAAATGCTTGCGCATTCTCGCCTTCCCCAGCTTGAGCTTCGCCTAACATTCTTAAGCACTTACTGCTTGGCGAAAAATTGGCAGCCTTTTTTAGGATCTCTAGGCGGTCGGATTCAGCCCCATTTGTGCTTGCAAGTAAAAGGTAAGATTCGCCTGAAAAGGGAAGAATCGAGACCACTTCATTAGCCCCATTGGCTGCATCTGTATAGTTTCCGTTAGCCAAATCGTAGCGCACTCTTGCCGAGATAGCATCGGGAATTGCGAAGTACCCAATTCCTAGTAAGCAGATAATTGATGTGCAAACCAATCCGAATTTAATAACTGGAAGATTGAGCTCTGGCGACACTCCGTCGTTGGCCAGCAGCAAACCTAATCCTAATAATACAAACCATAACATGCCGGTCCCGAAATAGTAAAAATTAGATTCCAATAATCCGTCGATGAATAACGTACATATGCAAGCAAATATTGAAGCTAATATGTATCCTTGTTCTTGGTTAACCCACTTACCTTTAAGAACTAACTTTGACCAGATAAACAATATATTGAGAAATAAAAGTGCGCCAATCAAGGAAAGCTCAACTGCTAGCTGAATCAAATTTGAATGGGCAAGCTCTGTTTGAGACACTAAACCAGATTCAGTAGAAGCATATTGATAGGTGCCAATTCCAGTGCCGGTGGGTGAAAGTTCAAATGACTTAATTGAGCCTTTCCAAAGATTAAAACGGAATTCTTTGCTTTGAGTACCAGATGTACTTGAACTCACTAATCGATTACCTAGCGATTTACCTTGGTTTTGTACCGAATGTGTTGCACCAAAGATAAGTAGCAGAGCTAGGACCACTCCTGGAATGATCTTGCCGATCGACCTTATATTTGTGTTATTGACCTTCGTGAAACTTAATATAGTGAAGACAACTATGCCGATAAAAGTAGCTAGAATACCTCCACGAGATTGAGTGAGAAACAAAGCCATTGCATTGAGCGCAATTGCAGCATTTACCAAAAGCAAAGCTATTCTGTCACATCTAATGGATAATCCGATACCGAGTAATAAGCCAACCGCAAGCATGATTGCTAAGGCGTTTGGATTGGACCAATTTGAAAAAATTCGCCAGGTGGGATCGATAGCTCGGGACTGTAGCCATTCTTCGATACCAAAGATAGAAACTACGGTCGAAGCAAAAACGTAAGACTGCACCAGGGTTATGGGGCCTTGCTTTCGTCCAACTCCAGTAATGATTGCAAAAAAAGCGAGACCGTAGCATACGATCTGGGATAAAGCGAGCAGAGAATCAGAGATAAATCTAGATTCAAATATGCTTATGAACGCAATGAAAAAGAATATCGCGATTCCAATCAAAAGATTGGGCTGGGGTAACAAAACTACTTTGTTGCGAATTACACAATAAAGTAGACAAACTAAAAACGGAAGTGCGACGAGGAAATGAGACGCAAGTGGAGCATCGCTTCCATGGACTATCGCCGCGACTAGCGATCCTACTCCGGGCCCCAGTGATGTAATGTCGTTAGGCAATCCTCCTCCGGTAAAAGCAATTAGAAAAACTCCAATACTTAGAAGAATAATAACCAAATTTGGCTGATTAGTAGACCAGAGCTTATTCATTTTGTTCCGATCTTTAAGTACTTAAGGCAGTAGTCAATCCAGTTTTTTAAAATAAATAATGCTGCTCGGACGGATAGGCATAAGGCGGCTAGTACTAATATGAATGGTCTTAGTACAAGTGGCTTTTTTGAAATCATATGCTTTTCGTAAAAATGGAACATTGATTTGTGGAATCTAACTATCATTTTATTTACCACCTTACTAGAACTCGTGCCAATTTTATGGGTTACAACTGCGGAGGGCACATACACTACTTCGAAACCGCTTTCCCAAGCCCTAAAGCACAAATCAACGTCTTCACAGTACATAAAGAATGATTCATCGAACATGCCAACCTTGTTAATTGTTTCCTCAGTAACATAAAATGCGGCACCAGATAGCCAATCAACTTTTTGAATTGAATCATGACCCCAATCCGACATTAGATACTCTCTTGAATATCTATTTTTTGGAAACCATTTCCCAAGAAAAGTGCTTCGGAATATCGCCGCAATCGGATTTGGAAACTTTCGACATGAGAGCTGAAGCGATCCATCCTCATTGAGTAGTTTTGGACCCAAGATTCCCGCGTCCAAATTGGCTTTTCTATATTCTAACAAGGTTGACAGGGTCCCAGAATGAATGAATGCATCTGAGTTAAGCAAAAACGCATCCTTTCCTAATCTGGATTTCATCGCCAGATTATGACCTCCGGTAAAGCCGAGATTAATATCACTTCTTATCAGCTTAACCCCAGGGAATTCGGATTCAATCATTTCAGGCGATCCATCTTGAGAGTTATTGTCCACAACGATAGTCTCGAAGTTGGCCTCGCCTTCCGCTTCTTGAAGCGCGAGTAAGCACCGCCTCGTATCCCTTAGCGTGTTCCAACTACAGATGGTAACGCTAAAATCTAAACCCACGTGAATATCCTTTGGCCCTAATGAATGCGCCAGCCCAAATTATGGGTATCAGTAGTGCGAGGATAAGCCTATTAAGCGGACCCTTTAAGTGTTTTCGCCAATAACGAATTAAGCTAAGATGAGATTCCCAAATCACAATTTTCTTAGTTTGCTTGGTGCTTTCGCCGCCCCAATGAAGCAAGGAAATTGACGGCACATACATGCATTTTAGACCTTCATTTTGCATGCGAAAGAGCAAATCGACTTCATTAAAAAATATCGGGAATTGGGAATCGAAAGGTTGCTTCACATCTGCCACTTTCGCCAGCATTGATTTACGAAAAAGTAAAAAAGTGCCCATAGGTTGCGGAGCGATTTGTTCTTTTGAGTAATCAAAATTGTTGAGGCGATAAGAATCGAATCCTGAGCCTGGATAAAGCCTCCCGAATCCGGTGATATCTCCGAACACTCCAAGAAAAGTGGGAAAACCGCGGATTGACCGTTGCACCGTGTGACCCGGATTCAGTTGTTTTGCGCCAAGTGCGGCAATATCAGAATGGCTTTTCATAAATTCCACACATTTTGTAAGCGAATCATCTATAAATTGAGTATCCGGATTTAAGGTGAGCAGGATATCCCCGGTTGCCTCTTCGAATGCGCGATTATTGCCAAGGGCATACCCAAGATTTTTTTCGCTTCGGATCAAATTAACGGAAGGGAATTGTTCCTCGGTTGCAGCCGCGCTGCCATCGGAGGACCGGTTGTCAACCACGATTATTTCAAACGGACAAGCAGGAGGGAATAGGTAAACGGAAGACAGGCATTTCATCAAGAAGTCCTTTGTGTTCCAATTTACAATGAGGATACTTAAGGTCATCTAGGACTTAAAAAGCTTTCAGAGTTAAAATTAATTTGCTCGATTTACCGTTAAATTTAGACCCAAATAATGACAAAAATGATACCTAAAGTTTTTGATCTGAATCGAATCCAGGCTGTTTGAGGTCCCCGTATTTCTAACAGTGGTGGTTGACTTCTAAGAATAACTCAAGTACAGTACTTGAGGTCTATCAACGAATTGCCTGAGTTAGGTGGCACGAACTCATCAATCCGGATCATGGCGTGGGGTCGCTTGCGATCTCGGCAAAGGGGCACAATTTTTGATATTTAATAAATTTGGTGCGAGTCTTCTCGCATTGGCACTCATCGCTGCTGGCTTTTCAAACACTTACAAAATAAAATCATCCGATAACGATTACGTAATCTGTCATCACTTTCACATTACTCTTCGTCAACTCCATGAAGCAAATCCGGATGTAGACTGGAACCGCCTCAGACCCGGAAAATCAATTTCGATTCCAGGCTCTGTCTCATCCGACTCTGATCATCAAAGTCATTCCGCTCATGCTGCTAGAGAAACTCGTTCTTCTGGATCATCAGTTTATAGAGTTCAGGGAAACGACACCGATTACACGATTGCTAAGAAAGCAGGCGTTTCCTTAAAAGAGATTCACCGATTGAATCCAGATGTTGACTGGAATCGTCTTGGACCAGGCAAGAAAATTCATGTTCCGGACGGAACGTATAGTGCAAGCACTTCTTCAGCCCCGCAGTCACACCGAGCCATTAGAACGATTCATGCTGTAGTGGACGGTGACAATGTCCACTTGCGACGAGACCCCAGTCTAAAAGCTGAAACCGTGACCACCGTAAATGCTGGCACTTTAGCGAGAATCCTTGAACGAAAAGGCCACTGGTACGAACTCAAATTTCCAAAGGGAACCGTGGCTTGGGTTAAAGATGATTATTTACGACCAGCAAAGCATATTTATGCGGATGACATTGCTTCTCGCGCCCACCGCTCCAGCGACCATCACCGCACAGACCGGTATATTGCGATGCGTCATTCCAGACGGTCTTCTTATTCCAGAGGCGATTACGTATATGGTCCGTCCGCCAAGGGCTCAAAAGTTATATCGACCGCCTACGCCTATCGAGGCACTCCTTACGTTTGGGGCGGCACTTCACGCTCAGGCGGATTTGATTGTAGCGGATTTACTTCGGCCGTATATCGACGCAACGGCGTTACTCTTCCAAGAACCAGCAGAGAACAGTCTGAAATTGGGCAAAGGGTTTCTCGTAATCAGCTTCACCGAGGAGATTTAGTATTTTTCAAAACGACCGGCAATGGAGAAGTGAGCCATGTCGGAATCTACGTGGGCAGTGGAAAATTTATCCACGCCAGCAGTGGAGGACACCGAGTTATGGTTTCTTCGTTAGGCGAAAGTTATTACAGCAATCGCTTCGCGGGAGCTCGTCGAGTTGTCCAGGCTCATAAAAGGAAAACGTCTAAGTACAAAAAGTAGCCTAATTTGTTGTAGCGGATCCTTCTCGGTCTTTCGATAGGTTCACCTGGTACAATATCTGAACTTGGCCCGGTCGTCTAGCGGTCTAGGACGCCGCCCTTTCACGGCGGAGATCGCGGGTTCGAGTCCCGTCCGGGCTACCAAGAGACTCTGTTCGAGATTTGAATAGTAAACGTCAAAAGTTTAAGCTATTTAAAATAAAGAAGGAATTGAAACCAGGAAGGGCGGAAAATAAATCCACCCTTTTCTTAACTCACGCGCCTAGAATCTTGTGATTCATCTGAATGATTGCGAATGTTAGCCGATCCATGGCTCGAACAATAATCTGCAAGTTTCTTCAGCGCACTTTCCGAGGTTTTATCTAGCCGTTGCGGGCTAGTCAGACACAATCCTAAAATTGCGTAAGCCTCTTCCTCTGTAAGTTTGAGTGTTTCCTGGTATGTTTTTACACACATAAAACCCTCCTTATTGAGTTCAACCAATTGTATGACGACCTATCCACCATACTTGTTCTTCCATATTTCGGAAAACTTTCAATAACTAATAAACCGGTGGAATTTCTTCGGAAAATCTCAAAAGGCGATGTTCAAGGTTCTTGGAGCTTGAGCCACGCTGGTTAGATTAAAGCGACTTGACCGGTATAATCTCATGTCAATGCCCAAAAATGAGTACGTAACGGAGTATTTGCAATACGGAGGGCAAGCAGTTCTTGAAGGAGTGATGATGCGCTCGCCGCATTACTATTCAATCGCATGTCGCGCTCCCAACGGCGAAATCGTGGTTACAACTCAGCCTGTTCCTGGCACCTGGTTTGGAAAGCACAAGCTATTGAAATTGCCTTTTGTGCGCGGAACGTTTGCGATTATTAGTTCAGTCGCTCTTGGCATCCAGGCCCTCAGATTCGCATCAAACGTCCAAATTGACCCGCGTTACGCTGAAGGTGGCGAATCAGATACCCAAGCTGGTAAGGCTCCCGAAAGCCCGCATGAGGGCGCTGTCGCCGCAACCATGGTGGTTTCGCTTGCGCTAGGGCTATTTATTTTCATATTCCTGCCAAATTTGCTTGCCGAACTCATGACAGGTCATGGTGATCGTAACGGCACTCTTAAGAATTTGATTACAGAAGTCATTAAGATGATCTTCTTTCTCGGCTACATTTCACTGATTTCACTAATGCCTGCGATCCGCCGACTATTTCATTACCACGGTGCTGAACATAAGGCGATTAATACGCTTGAAGCTCTCAATCCTCTTGAAGTAGAGTATTGCACCGCAAGCACTCGTCTTCATCCGCGATGTGGAACAAGCTTTGCAATCATAGTCCTAATCATAAGCTTGTTAATCATGACGTTTGTTCCAAGGTATCCCATAGCAGGTTTATCGTTGATCCTAAATGTGGTAGTCAGATTTTTTGTGGAGCTATTAATTTTGCCGATTATCGCTGGAATCGGTTACGAACTTATCAGATTTGCAGGAAAATTCAGGTCTGACAAATTTGTGATGTTGCTTTTTACGCCTGGATTATGGTCGCAATATCTAACTACTAGGGAGCCTGAAAAAGATCAAATTGAAGTGGCTCTAGCTTCGCTTAAAAGTGTGATCGAAGCCGAAAAGACTTATTCCAAGTCTGCCTAATTAAATAAACAAAACGCCAATTACCCATATAGCAAGGTAGGCAAACGATCCCGCCAAACATACGTTCCGCACGAAAGATCGATGAGTTTTTGCATATCGGTGAAGGAAAAACCATCCGAATACTAATGTGGAAGCCTTAACGATTATGAAAAGCCAATTACTCTTATCAATAAACACTTTCATTAACGGATTAACTTCCACGATTAAACCTTTCTGATAAAGAATACTAGTTGAGATTAAATCGATAGCCGCGATGAAAAGTAAAAGGGCTAATGCGCGTGATGGAAAGGCGTTATGAAAGTGGGCAACTAACTTAGAAATAATGGGATGGTTAGCTACTTGCGCGTATCCTGATATATTATTGTCGCTATCTGGTTTTCCAATTGCTTCATCTTCTGCGTAGTGCACTGATAATTATCCTCGATCAATGATATTACGACAGTTTTCGTGCCAGATAGGTTTAAATAACCTGAAAGCGCGCTAACTCTGTTCATTGTGCCGGTTTTTCCTTGAAAAGGAACCTGAGCTAAGCGCGTGACCAAAGTCCCACTTCCAGGGTGATCCAAGAGAGATCGCCAAAGGGCGATGTTAGCCTGTTTCAAATGCCAGAGCATCAAATCGCAGATTGCGCTGGTGGAAATATTGTTTTCTCGGCTAAGACCGCTGCCATCGTCTTCATTGATTTCGGTTGGTGAAAGTCCAACTACTTTAACCAAAAAATGGTTTAAATGTTTAATCGCGAGCGGCCAAGTAGTAGCGGACGCATCGTCATGAGTAGCCGCTATAAACAGGAAATTCTCAGCAAGATTGTTATCGCTTTCCTGCAAGCATAATCGCATAGTGGCTTCAATTGATTGGCCGATAATCACGTAATCGGGCTGGCGAGTTGGTACATGATTGGTGAAGCGAATGTGCTTTCCAAAATAAGATCCAAAAGCTATGTCGGGCTCGGGGATCGCCAAATTATCAATCATTTTCGATTCATTTGCCAATTTGCCGTAAAGATGAATCACATTTTTTCTAATGTCGAAAGTATCCGACACAGTCGGATCGTTCCGCTTGGTCCAATCAATTTTTGTACCAAACGCTGCTGGCAAAAGGGTTGGCGTGCCGTTGTTATTCCAAAGATATAAAATTCCTCTGTCAACTGTAATCGCAGTTACCGGAGCGGCATATTGGTTGGGTAGATCGCCAAATTCCCAGTCCTCGTTATAGCCCGGTGCGTAAGCTTCATCAAGGTACACGGTGGAATTTGCCGGTGAATGAAGTCTAGCTTTTGCTCTCCCGATGTCCTGAACGCTTACAAGCGGATTACCGTTTGATTGAATGTAAAGTCCATCTTTTTCGTTCCAGAACCTAGTGCCTAAGTGTAAAGCAAGATTAAAAGTTGCAAAAGCATAAGAGGTTGCGAATAATTTATTGTTGCTCGCAGGGACTAGTCGCATGGACGAATTGCGCTCGTAGAGAACTTTGCCGTCATTATCGATAACCTTACATCCAATTGAAGCACCTTGGAAATCTGGAAGGTTGTAAATTTGATCTATATCTTGCTTTAGGTTTCCGGTTGCGGGATATTTTGTGAATTGGTTCCGACTCGAAAATGATAGGACGAATATTGGCGCGAGGAAAAACACATTTACAATGCTACATCATTCAACTTGGCTTATACTTTGGGTTCCATTTACGGCAAGTTCTTCAGGAAATACAGGCTCTGGAACGCAGTCCGTCTGCTCAAGTTCTATATCTGCTGCCATCCTGAGAGCAAACACGCGCAGATCTGGATCTGATTCGGTTGAGGCATGATTGCGCAACTGTTCAACAATCTCGTTTTGCAATTCTGGAGCCCATTCCACGACATGAAAAAGAGCATGAATGACGCTGCGCCTACCAATTCTGCTCGGGGATTTCAAACACTCAATTAATACTGGACCGCCAATATCGGTTGGCAAATGGCCGCCCAGCACAACTCCGGCCTTATAAACCGTTCGTGCAAAATCATTATCTGCGTCCCAAAGAATTCCCTTAATTGCGTCAATCGCTTCGCGAGTTTCATTTTCGTTCTTGCAGTAGCTTTGAAGATCTTCGTAAATGTCAAGAGCGCACCACTGAGCGGATCGCCTCATTGGATGAGTTCGATTTGCCAAGATGACATTCAATGCTGAAGAAAAATGAACGCTATGCTCACGGGTTTCAATAACGATTCTTGCCGCGTTTGCAACGTCTCGATCTCTGCCGAATAGCAATTTGAGCAATTGCAAAGACGTCATCATATTGAAGTTCCAATTATAACGGCGAGGAACTTCCAGAACCGTTGAAATCGCATCCAGCCGATCGTAAAAGGGTCGAGCCGATTCGGTGAAGGAATCGATCATTCCTTGTTCTGTGTCTCCTTTGGCGTCGAGCCAAAGGCGTGGACTTCTGCCAAAAATCCCCAGAGCAGTTTCGGCAACTTCGAGATCAATTAGGTCTCCGAAAACTTCGATTTGAATGGTTCTAGACCAATCCGCTTCGGACAAGTGGTATCCGTAACTAGTTGACGGTGGTGGCCATCGAAACCGAGTTCTATGACCTGGATCAATTGAAGTTGAATCAGGATTTAGAGCCGCCAGCTTGGCGAGCCAATCTGACATTTCTTTAGCCAGATCGTCAGAATCAGACTCACGCAGTTCTTCACCATCTGGCAGTCGATCCACGTCCATCTTCATGCAATTTACCCCCTAACCAAGCATCATTTATTTGGTTGTAGTGATAAGAGGCATAAAATTGAACCGTCCCTGAACATATTCAACTTTAACTGTTTGACCATCTCTTATTTCACCGCGTAATAAAGCCGATGCGAGCGGATTTACTATTTCGGATTGAATGGCTCTTTTAAGCGGTCTTGCGCCATATACCGGATCATAACCTTTGATTGTGACCTCGTTGAGAGCTTCATCGGAAAGCTCTAAGGTAATCCGCCGCTCCGACAATCGAGCGGCGAGGGTCTGTAATTGAATTTTTACGATTTTGCGGATTTCTGCTGTTCCCAATGGATGAAAAACGATAATGTCATCAAGTCTATTCAGGAATTCAGGTCTGAAGAAATTGCGAACTTCTTCTAAAATTTGTCTCTTCGAAGATTCAAAATCTCCGTCTCCTGATATTGGGTCTGAATAAAGATGAGAGCCAAGATTACTCGTAAGGATGACGACCGTGTTTCTAAAATCGACGGTTCGTCCTTGACCATCAGTAAGGCGTCCATCGTCCAATAGCTGTAGCAACACATTAAATACTTCGGGATGAGCCTTTTCAACTTCATCCAAAAGAATTACTGAGTAAGGATGCCTGCGCACCTTTTCTGTGAGTTGACCTCCTGATTCAAAGCCAACATATCCCGGAGGAGCCCCAATGAGCCGAGCCACGCTATGACGTTCGCCATATTCGGTCATATCTATTCGAATCATGTTTCGTTCGTCATCAAATAGAAACTCCGCGACTGCTTTAGCAGTTTCGGTTTTGCCAACTCCAGTTGGTCCAAGAAAGAGGAAGGAACCAATCGGACGGTCGGGGTCACTGAGTCCGCTTCGAGACCTCCGAATCGCGTCTGCAACGGCGAGCAAAGCGTCATCCTGACCAACAACTCGTTGTCGCAGCAACTCTTCCATATTGAGTAGCTTCTGCATTTCGCCTTGCATTAATCGCGATACCGGCACACCTGTCCATTTGCTCACCACCTCGGCTATGTCCTCACTGTCTACTTCCTCTTTCAGCATCTTTCCGCTGCCTTGTAGCTCGGCCAACTGCCCTAGCTGAACTTCAAGTTCCCTTTGAAAAGTCGGAATTTTTCCATGCTGAATTTCGGCTGCTTTGGCCCAGTCAAGTTCTCGTTCAGATTGCTGCAATGAGGTACGCAATGTATCAAGTTCTGCCTTTAAAGCACTAATTGAACCGATTTTTTCTTTTTCTCGTTGCCAAACGGCTCTTACGGATGACCCTTTTTCGTTAACTTCAGCGAGCTTGCGCTCAGTGGCTTGCAGTCTTTCTTTGCTAGCTGGATCAGATTCTTTTTTCAGGGCCTCTCGATCAATTTCAAGTTGGATCAACTGACGATCAAGCTCATCAATCTCGGCTGGAACACTATCGATTTCAATCTTTAACTTTGATGCCGCTTCATCCATGAGGTCAATTGCCTTGTCTGGCAAAAATCGATCGGTTATGTACCGATTTGAAAGAGTGGCAGCAGCAACTAATGCGCCATCCGTAATTCGGACCCCGTGGTGGATTTCGTATCGTTCTTTTAGGCCACGCAAGATGCTGATCGTATCTTCAACTGACGGTTCACCGACCAATACCATTTGAAATCGGCGTTCCAAAGCTTTGTCTTTTTCGATGTACTTACGATATTCATCCAGAGTCGTGGCGCCGACGCATCGCAATTCTCCTCTGGCCAGCATTGGCTTAAGCAAATTTGCAGCGTCCATTGAGCCTTCTGCGCTTCCAGCCCCAACTAAGGTGTGCAGTTCATCGATGAACACGATAATTTCGCCGTCACTTGCTTTTATTTCATCAAGAACCGATTTTAGCCGTTCTTCGAATTCGCCTCGAAATTTTGCCCCAGCAACGAGTCCCGCCAAATCAAGCACCATTACCGATTTACTTTGCAAACTACTCGGGACGTCGCCACTCACTATTCTCGATGCAAGCCCTTCAGCAATTGCAGTCTTGCCAACTCCTGGCTCACCGATCAGTACCGGGTTATTTTTCGTTCTTCTACTTAAAACTTGGATGACGCGTCGAATTTCTTCGTCCCTTCCGATTACCGGGTCTAATTTTCCCTGACGAGCCTTTGCGGTTAGATCAATCGAATATTTTTCTAATGCCTGGTATTTAGTTTCGGCATTTTCGTCGGTTGCTTTTCTTCCGCCGCGGATGTCTTTAATCGCCTCCAGCAAGTTTTTTCTGGTAATTCCACTCGCTTTGAATAGGGAACTTGCCAAACCCGAGCCGTCCATAATTGCTAGAAGCAAATGCTCGGTTGAAACGTATTCATCCCCCATTTTTTCAGCCTCTTTGAAGGAATCCTGAAAAGTTTTGTTTAGTCGCGATGACATCGAAGTGGCTAAATCTGAGCCATGAACTTTTGGAAGACTCTCGATTTCAGCCTCTAGTTGGGTTCGGAATTGAACCGGGGATGCGTCAAGTTTCTCTAATAGCGGCTTGGTCACTCCGCCATCTTGGTTCAATGCGGCGAGCAAAACATGCTCAACGTCAACCTGAGAATTTTGGTGAGACTCTGCCATCGTCTGAGCAATCTGAAAAATCTCTTGCGCTTTAATTGTTAATTTATCAAATCTCATCGTAATTTGATATCGAACATTTTGCAGGTCGTACGGGCGATCAGACGATTGCTTTATGTTGGACTCTTTTATTTCATTACTACTCATATTCTAAAATAAAATTTGATGAGCTAGTGGTATCGGTTGCCCTAACCACCTGGATCCTGTTGGAATCGTTTAAAATAATTCAATGAGGCTATGGTCTTTGCATCCATCCCTTTTAGACGGGGTCGGTCTTGTTGCCTTATAGAGAGAGGGCTTGCTGGCTCAGAAAGTTTTACTGGGAACGACAAAAGGATACCGATCCCATCCACAGCTAGAACGATTTCGGGCAACTAGCAACCCCCTTGAGGCTATCGGCCCTTATTTAAGGTTTGTGCTCGATGAAGCCAAGCTTAGGGATTACGATTTTGACTCATCGAAAATCAAAGCCGTGCGCTGTTCAATTTCGCTGCCAATTGCTTCCGAGCAGCTTGCTTTTGAATTTAAGCACCTAAATACAAAACTGAGCGTTCGGAATCTTGAATGGTTGCGCGGCATTTCAACGAAGGATATCACGCCCCATCCCATGTTATACAGAGTGCCCAGTCCTATACAGCCCTGGGAAATTATTCGAGACCGCTCAAACTAAAACTATCTTGCAAAGAAGAATCAATGTCTCTTTGATGCTGATTAATCTGAATTTTTAATTATTCTAGTTGTTAACTTTTGTCATAAAAAGTGGATGAACCAACTCATGTTAGATCATCCACTTAGTACCGAGGAATCAGCTTATCAACTAAGCTAATCTTTTGCGAAGTAGCAAAATCAGAGGTGCAGCAGCTAAAAGGAAGATTCCTTTTGGAGCTGGAACTGACTGCACGGTTAACATTCCTTCAAGCCGGACTGCTTCTAAGTTATAATCAGTACCTGTAACTTGGATTTCTAAGGTGTTTTGACCTGCCACTAAATCCGCAGGGTTAATTGTGAAAGGGGTCAGGGCTCCGGCATTTCCGTATGACAACCCGCTTACTTCAACGTTGCCATTCAAAAGAACTTGACCAGAATCATCAAGCGATACGCCCATGTTGGAAAACACCGCGCTGGCAAGCTGAGATTGGTCTAAATTGAACGTAAACTTCGCGTCAATAAGTCCATTATCTGCGGAATCTGGGTTTTGAGTAATCCAACTTGAATTCGGTCCGTTGGCCTGCCATCCACCATACCAATCGGCATCCCCAGATGTAACCGTAAATGCTTGACCTGCGGTCGCTCCATTTTTCATTGTTTGACCGCCGGTAATTGTCCAATTGGCATCTAGCAAATCGCCACTTAATTGGACATTGCCAGAGGAGTCAAGGCCGGTTGCAAAGTTGACGGTTTGTTGCGCTTGCGCCAAACCAGCCGCCGAAATTGTCATCGCAATTGCGAAAATCGTTAAGTTTCTCATATTCATATCAGTTCAATGAACAAATGCTGATCCTCAAAACGGGACTAACGTTTGCTCTGATGATTATATAACGTTTTTACTGCCAAGTATTGGCGTTTTGCTTTTTATTGAGCTATTTATTGCAAAATCCGCGCTAAAACTGGTAGTAATACCTGCTATTTTTCGATAAAACACTCACTTTCCTATACAAAATTTGGAAAATATTTCGTGAATAATTTCTGCATTCGCTTCAGTGCCAGAAATAAGACCAAGGTCTTTTATTGCGTCCTGGATAACTGATGAAATCAAGTCGATATGCGTCGCCGAATTGAGGCTCTCAAGAGCTACGCCTACGCTCTCACGTGCATATGCCAAGATTTCCTTTTGGCGTGAGTTGGGAAAATAAGGTAGCTCTTCAAAGTCGCTGTCCAATTTCGATTGAATTTTGAAGAGCAATTGCTCAATTCCTTTCCCAGTCACTGATGATATATAACAATCTCTTTCGTGGTCTTGTGCTTCTAAGTCAGGATTGAGGTCGATCTTGTTCCAAACTGTGAGGAACGGAGGATTTCCTTGCCGGTTCAGGTCTTGAACGAAGCTTAAATCGGGGCTCGGTAATTGCGAGTCAATTACATATAAGAGAAGATCGGCAGAAGCGATTGCACGATGCGACCGTTCAATCCCGAGCATTTCAATTTCATCTTGGGAGTCTCTAATCCCAGCCGTATCGATGAGATCAATTTCAGTTCCCGAAATGAAAAACGACTCTTGCAAATAATCGCGGGTCGTACCAGGAATAGCGGTCACAATGGCTCTCTCAGTTCCTAAAAGTCTATTAAAAAGGGTCGATTTGCCCGAGTTCGGCGCACCCGCAATCACAATTCGAAATCCCTTTCGTTGGATCATCGAAGCCACGGCTACTTTGCAACAACGCGAAAGTTCATTGTGAACCGACCGCAGAGTTGCCTTCATTTGCCTAACATCGAGTTCGCCAATTTCTTCACTAAAATCAACCCAGGCGTTAAGACTAATTAAAATGTCATTCAGGGATTCACCTAACGGAATCAGCTGGCGAGCTAAACTTCCTTGACTTTGATTGACACTGGCCCGCAGCATTTTTTCCGATTTAGCCTCGATGACGTCGGCAACCGCTTCAGCCTGGGCAAGATCGATGCGACCATTTAAAAAGGCCCGCAGTGTAAATTCTCCAGGTTCAGCCAAAATTGCACCGGCTTTTAAGCAAAGTGAGATAAGCCGATCTACAGAAAGACGAGATCCATGAACAAACATTTCCACGCAAGCCTCACCCGTGAACGATGCCGCTGATTCAAACGGAATTACATATCCGTCGTCTCCATGGGCAAATTTTCCGTAAATCGCCATTTTTGGTTTGGACGCTTGAGTCAGTGACGGGAAAACTTTGGAAGCAATATCAATTGAATTGGGTCCAGAAATGCGGATAGCAGCAACTGGAGCCTTGCCAAAGGCGGTAATCGGAGCAACGATATCGGAAGAAGTTGAGGGCACGGTTAACCCAAATTACCTGAATCCAATTGGGGACAAATCCACGTGGTTACCGGTGGCAAATTGTCTAGCAAAGTAAGAATGAATCGAAGTATCCCTTTGTATTTGGCCAATTCGTTACAAAATTAATTCCTTTAGGAAACATTTTTTGTTGATTAGTGCGTATTATGTCAATTAACACTTGTTTCTTGTCGTTATCATGTATAGTTCTTGTCGTTATCATGTATAGTGTAATATAATTCGTTCAAAGAGGAACAAAAATTGAAGGGTAGCCGCAGCAGAGCAGAGCAGAGCAGAGATTTTTCTGCTTTGCGGTAATTGTTGTGTCTTTTTATACCGGATTGCTCGCACTTTTTGAGCTATTTCACTTTGAAGTCTGGAAAGCCCTTTTGGTAGCGGATCTTCATTTTCAGGCTCACTGGATCCAACTCGCTTCCGTTATTTTCCTGGCAGTCTTACCGCTGCTTCCATTAATGCTTCTCAAGTTCGATTTTCTGACTGCCGCGATTTGTTGCCAGCTTGCAACATTATTTGGCCTAGATATTATCTGTTCCACTGGTACTACGCTTGCGCAGGAAATGCCCAGGTATCTGTTCGAAACGGTTATTCCCTTAGGGATCCGTGCTCAGAGTTTTATTTTCATATCGGTCAACTGCCTTTTTATCACGCTGGTAATCGCTGGCTTGTGGAAGCTCAAAAACACCAGCGGTTGGTCACTCAGCGTGACTTCAGCGATGAATGGTCTGGCGGTTATCCTTCTGACTGGCTCACTGATCAACGTGCTCCGAGCCAGAAATGTTCCCCACATGACACAAGCAATACAGCTGAGCCTAGATCAAGCTGGACGGGACACTTCAATTTCAGATCAAATTCAACCGAACAAGGTCGCAATTGCTAGAATATTTATCTTTGGAGACTTCGAGTGTCCCTTCACCCAATCGCTACTACCGGAGTTGGTCCGTGGGGAATTTCAGAAATTTCAGATTCATTGGGTGAACTTACCGCTCACCGGTATTCATCCTGGCGCAATGTCAGCCGCGGTTGCATCGGAGTTTGTCACGGAACGGGGACTTTTAGCGGACAGTTTAGTTAAAGTATCTTTGCTTACTTCGCTAAATTCAAAGCTTACACCTCGTAGCGTCGAAATGGCAATCTGCAGCACGCACCCGAATAAGGATCTGTTCAAGCAAAACTTGAGCCGAGTTATGGTTGAAATGAGTCAAAGCAAGGATTTGAAAATAGTTCAGACGCCTTCGGCGGTCGTATTCTACCGGTCTCGCGCCTATCTTCTAGACGGGCTTGAGGCAATTCGTCACTGTATTGACTGGATCGATCCAGCTCAATCCCAATTATCTAAAGAGTAAAAAATGAAGAAAAGAAAACTTACTATTAGCCTTGCTGTCTTTGCGATAGCTCTCGGAGCTTTTGCTACGACTTGCCCTTGGCCGATCAATCCTTACAACTATGGTGGCGACGGATGTACAATGAATTATTCTTCCCCTCAAATAGACGGTTGCACCCAGCCCACCCTAGTTGATCCGGGATGCGCAGATTGGGGGAGTCCTGCCGACTGCAAGGTCAGCTATGCCCCGCTTTCAACGCCTGTTTACGCAAGCACGCTTGGAGGACCATGTGTCATTTATGTCAATCCCTGCACTCAGTCATCCACGAATAATCCGGACGTTTGGTATGGCTACTCAACAGGTGCCACCTGCGTAGATGGTAACGGTTGCACATCTCCTCCCCCGCATTCAATTCCAATTCCGCCACCAGCCGCTTGTCCGGTTCAACCGCCAGGGGGTTAAACCATGTGGTTTAAGGATGTAAATCAAAATGGCTGACTACCCAATTGTTAAATTGGTATACCGATATTCAAGAAGTGATTCTATACCTGGGATACCCAAGTTAGTGTCTTTGGAGCGGGGACCGTCAATTTTGAAGGTTTCCTCTCCGGGTTGCAATTATGTGGATTACGTCACTTCAAAATGGGGAATTCTCATAGTAAAAGACTTCGTTGCTGGCAAGAATTTCAGCACGAACGTCATTTTGACGAGCCCCTATGACCACGGCTTCGGGGTATCTGAACCCACCATCCCCTCAAACTTCTTTCCCGAGACCGTCTCAAAAAACTTGGGGGGAAATTATTTTATTAATCAAAGATCAACCCCCAAGGACGGCGGTCTCTGGAACCAATACAGCGATTTCACGCTCAACGGTCAGGGTTTACCGATATTTCTGAGCAAGGCTATGTTCCCAGGATTTAGGGTGTACATTCACTATCTTGGTTGGCGGCAGGTGAACGAATATTGGTTCCCTACTAAGATAACCGCCGATGTCTACAACTGGTGGTTTCATCGAACCGGGGGCGGTTCGTACATTCTCCAGTCTGCTAACGTCGAGATGGGACATCTGGATTTCTTTGATGATGTGTCGGCAAGTCAACATGTTCAGGACCATCGGACCGCGCCAAAGATATACGATTTCACGTTTAAGAAGGGTACAGAATCGCAGTTTTGGAATCAAGCAAACATGACAAGCTTCGCAACTTTATTGCCTCCAGATCCTCCCGCGCCAGTTTTAGAGGCGATCCAGACTTCAGTGCCTTACTTCTACGTCGTAGGTCTGTTCTTTCCGGTTTTCGGGGTTATTTTCTCAACTTGCTACCTTACTTGGTATGCAATTAAATTATCAAAAAAATATCGGCTCAAAAAAAATAGTTGAAATAACAATGAAAAAAGCATTTACCTTAATTGAAATTCTGATAGTTGTTGTCATCCTGGCGATTATTGTCGCGATCCTCGCCCCTGTCCTTTCGAAAGCAGAGGTATCCGCTAAAAAAATTGGCGCAGTCTCCAACTGCCAGCAGCAGTTACTTGCGCAATCTCTTTATATGCAAGATGACGATAATCGGTATCCCATGCTTGAACTTAAGCCCGAGCCCGACGTTAACGGCGACCCAGTACGATATTTTTGGCCGCAGCTAATTACGCCATACATAGATGCCCAAGCAATAGGGCGCGGGTTTGAGGGAATAATGAGGATTGATGATCTTCCAAAAATATTTTTTGATCCAGTAAAATCATTTAAATCTCAAACTACTGAAGATCTTCATTTTGGGCGTTTCACCAGTTGGGGATATTCAAATGAATTGTCTCGTATTGTGAGCCGGTTTTACGCGACGAATATCGGAGTTCCTTTGTATGGTAGTTCTGTTTTTGCGCCATATCAAACTGTTGATCTTGCCGAAACGAACGATTGGCTGTCTCAGGGTGGTTTCCCCGGAGACTGCCAAGCTCCGACTTATTTTGACGTACCGAATGTTTCGCTTCCCATTCCTGAAGGCGATTTGGTTAGAGATTCTGTTGACGCTCCATACCCTTCGGGGCATCCGAGGTTGGTTCCGACGAATCCTCTCGACATAAGCGGCCTCAATGTTGTCGGATTTTGCGACGGTCACGTCAAACTTATTCCAGTTGTTGAATTGATCTCATCTGGACAGTTTTGGAGTACGCAAGCCGATGGTCAGTCTAATAGACCGCTCTGAACATTCAATTGTTAAAATTGCTGGCCCAGTTTTACTCAAGTTGTAGGGTCAGCTAACTGGTAACAACTGAACCTACTGCTTGAGGGTAGACAACCTTTCTTACCGGCACCTTGAATTCAAAAGATAAATGGGCAAGAGTGCCATTTGCTATCGAAAACTTGCGGTTTAAAAAGTCGCTATGCCCTCCAATTACTAAAAAATCGGGCATTTCAGATATTTCTTTTCGGCAACTCGGGTGTTAGTTCGCGATTCCGATTTTTACCCCCTTGACAGAATGATTTTGAACTGGTATTATCTTCTCTTGCCGCTGAAATTTTAATAAATTCTTAGTGGACTTGCGAAAAGCTCTTTGAAAGTTACATAGCGTGAATTGATACGCATACTCGAGCACTCGAGTAATGAAGCTACAAATTTTAAAAGCTAATGAGGGTGTGCGACGAATGCCTAGGGACAAGTTGCCGAAGAAGGACGCGTAAGCGGCGAAACGCTCAGGGGAGCTGCACAGAAGTGTTGATCCTGAGGTGTCCGAATGGGGAAACCCCATCGAAGTTATGTTTGATGACCTATAGTTGAATACATAGACTATATGGAGGGAACCCGCTGAACTGAAACATCTAAGTAAGCGGAGGAAAAGAAATCGAAGAGATTCCGTAAGTAGCGGCGAGCGAAAGCGGAAGAGCCCAAACCAATTGGTTTACCAATTGGGGTTGTAGGGCCACCACTACTATCTCAACTTGAGCGTTCTATAAAAGGAGCGTTGAGGTTGAGCTAAGTAGAAAAAGGGATTAGATCAAGATATCGAAAGAGTTCTGGAACGAACCGCCATAGAGGGTGACAGCCCCGTACGATTAAAAGTTTGATTTAACTTTAGGTGGTACCTGAGTAGCACGGAGCACGTGGAACCCCGTGTGAATCTGCCGAGACCACTCGGTAAGGCTAAATACAACTTGTCACCGATAGTGCATCCAGTACCGTGAGGGAAAGGTGAAAAGAACCCCGGCGAGGGGAGTGAAATAGAACCTGAAATCGCATCACCCACAAACAGTCAGAGCACAATGTGCGGAGCAATCCGTTCAGGTGTGATGGCGTACCTTTTGCAGAATGAGCCTGCGAGTTATTGGTGTTGGCAAGCTTAAGTGGTTCAGCCACGGAGGCGGAGGGAAACCGAGTCTGAATAAGGCGTCAAGTCAGCATCAGTAGACCCGAAACTGCGTGATCTAGCCATGGCCAGGTTGAAGTGGTGGTAACACATCATGGAGGACCGAACTCATTGATGTTGAAAAATCTCGGGATGAGCTGTGGTTAGTCCGGTGAAATGCCAATCGAACGCAGAGATAGCTGGTTCTCCCCGAAATGCATTTGGGTGCAGCGTTTTGCGTTGTTCCTGGGGGGTAGAGCACTGAATGGACTAGGGGGCTTACCCGCTTACTGAATCCAACCAAACTCCGAATACCCAGGTATAAGCAAGGCAGTGAGACGGCGAGTAATAAGATCCGTCGTCAAAAGGAGAATAGTCCAGATCGACAGCTAAGGGCCCTAAACGTGGACTAAGTGTGAAACGATGTGAGAACGCGTAAACAGCCAGGAGGTTGGCTTGGAAGCAGCAACCCTTTAAAAAGTGCGTAATAGCTTACTGGCCGAATGTGTTCTTGCGCGGATAATGTAAGGGGGCTAAAGTCCACTCCCGAAGCTTCGGGATCATGATTTATCATGATCGGTAGGGGAGCGTCGCGTCCGCAGTGAAGCTTGAGCGTAAGCACAGGTGGAGCGTTCGCGAGTGAGAATGCAGGCATGAGTAGCGATAACACAGGTGAGAATCCTGTGCGCCGAAAACCTAAGGTTTCTCCGGCTATGTTCGTCAGACGGAGGTTAGGCGATCCCTAAGGCAAGGCCAGAAGGCGTAGCCGATGGACATCCGGTCACAATTCCGGACCCAGTTATATCAGCCATGGGAGGACGCTTCTTGATGTTCCACCCCGCACTGTTGGTAGTTGCGGGCTAGTCCGATGCTGGGCTACTTGTAAGAGTAGCGCAAAGGCAAGAGACGGGGAAGGGCGCGCTTCGGCGCAAACGAACTGGAACTGAGGGGGGCCTAGAAAATCCCCACAGCATATGATATATCTGATCGTACTGCAAACCGACACAGGTAGGTGAGTCGAGGAGACTAAGGCGTTCGAGAGAACTCTCGTTAAGGAACTAGGCAAATGGGCCCCGTAACTTCGGGATAAGGGGCGCCCCGGTGTTAAGCCGGGGCCGCAGCGAAGCATCCCAGGCGACTGTTTACCAAAAACACAGGTCTCTGCAAAGACGAAAGTCGATGTATAGGGGCTGACGCCTGCCCAATGCCAGTAGGTTAATCGGAGATGTTAGCGCAAGCAAAGCATTGAAGTGAAGCCCTGGTGAATGGCGGCCGTAACTCTAACGGTCCTAAGGTAGCGAAATTCCTTGTCGGCTAAATACCGACCCGCATGAAAGGCGTAACGACTTGGGAACTGTCTCAACGAGAAGCTCGGTGAAATTGTAGCACCCGTGAAGATGCGGGTTATGCGTAGTAGGACGGAAAGACCCCGTGGAGCTTTACTACACCCTGTGATTGTGAATTGGGTGTTGATGTAGAGCGTAGGTGGGAGCTTCGGCACCAATGGAACACCACCCTTCTGCATCTGGTTTACTAACCCTTGCCCTAATCTGGTAAGGAGACATTCACTGGCGGGTAGTTTGACTGGGGCGGTCGCCTCCCAAAATGTAACGGAGGCGTCTAAAGTTGCACTCAGGCTGGTTGGAAATCAGCCGTTGAGCATATAGGTATAGAGTGCGATTGACTGCGAGACACACAGGTCGAGCAGGGACGAAAGTCGAGCTAAGTGACCCTCTGGTTGTGCGTGGGCACGCCAGAGTTCATCGGATATAAGCTACCCCGGGGATAACAGGCTGATCTTGCCCGAGCGCTCACAGCGACGGCATGGTTTGGCACCTCGATGTCGGCTCGTCACATCCTGGGGCTGTACAAGGTCCCAAGGGTTCCGGAGTTCACGGATTAAAGTGGCACGCGAGCTGGGTTCAGAACGGCGTGAGCCAGTTCGGTCCCTATCCACTACGCACGTAAGAAATTTGAGAGGAGTCGCTCTTAGTACGAGAGGACCGGAGTGAACCGACCTCTGGTGTACCAGTTGTTCCGCCAGGAGCATACGCTGGGTAGCCACGTCGGGCAGTGATAAGCGCTGAAAGCATCTAAGCGCCAAACGCACCTCAAGATTAGATTTCTCATTTATTGTAAGACCCCCGGAAGACTACCGGATGATAGGTCGCAGCTGTGAGTGTAGTAATACATTAAGGTAAGCGATACTAATTGGTCGAGGGCTTTTTAATTTAGCTCATCTCGAGTGTTCGAATATGCGATTCAATTCACGCAAATGTAACTCTCAAAGCGCTAGTCGCTACCGATTTCTATTCGGGTGACCAGGGCGAGGAGGACACACCCGTTCCCATCCCGAACACGGCAGTTAAGCTCCTCAGCGGCGGAAGTAGTTGGATGGCAGCATCCCGCCAGATATGCGCGTTGCCCGGATAGATTAATTTTTATAAAGTCCTTTGACCCTATGGTAAGGGGATTTTTGATTGATAGTTAACCCAGAATCTAGCCGACGTCACCATTTCCCGCAAACCAGGGAAGATCACCCCGATTTATTCATGCAATGTTTAAGACCACTTATTCGTGATACCGGTTTAATTTAAGCTATGCTATAATGTTTGGAGAGGGACATTCAACGCAGAACATGTACTTAAATTACAAGCAACTTTTCGTAATTTTAATTGCCACGTGCATCGCTGCTTGCGCTTGGTCGCAGGCTGGGGTCGATAGGCGGCGGGGGCGGCGGAAATCTTCCGAATATGATCGTGCTCAACAGCCCTGTAAGCGGAATCACCTACAACTCCGCCTCTGGTTTTCAGTGCCAGTACGCCGGATTTACGGCTAAGCTTCAGTTCCTGGATCAGGATGGCGATAACGACGTCACCAGTGTGAGCGAAGTTTGGTCTGGAAGTGCTGGGCTCACAATCGACAGCACTTACACGGATCCTCAGTCCGGCATGCCGGCCGTTTCTTTTCACGCGATTGCTCCCGGGCTGTACACCTTAACTTGCGTCGTTTCATATTCCGAAGATGGTTCTGCGCAAAAGCTGACCCTTACCGCAAACTGCGTCGCTATTGGCGGGATTTTGACCTTCCATGATGTCGGAGGTTCCATAGCTACTTATTTACACGATAAGTTAGACCCGGCATTGCCCTATTATATAGAATATTTCGGCTATTCGGTCGCTAATGGCAACCCGCCGAATAACCAGGTTCCTCAGGACGTCAAGGTTAACAGCACGTTGAGTCAGCCATCCGGCACGACCGTTTCGTGGGCGATACCTTCCTATACTTATAGTCCCGACCTTAATTCAAGTCCAAACGAGAACATTATCTCAGACTTAAAAGCAACTGCTCGAGGGTCGAACGAAGCAGTTGTTTGCACTTATCATTGGTCTGGAACGTTAAACGGCGCAGTTATAACTAATTTTACGGCTCAAGACGACACAACACAAACTCCGATTTCGGGGAATAGTTCACCCTACTTGCCGGACCAGGTCGATGCTCATCAGCCGTCGTTTGTCCAGACAGATACCTTCGACGTCTTAAGTAACGCTTTAATGTCTCCGTCAAGCGAATATATGATGCAACTCTATGACCAATTGGCTGAGGAAATGCCAAACGTATGGGTTAACGAACACTTCACCGATTTTACGCCAGTTGGCTTCACAATCAATACCGACGGGGACTTTTGGACAACGGTAAAAACCCCGGTTGGCGATTTTAACAATTACGACTCTCTTAGCTGGATATTTAATGATTTCCCGCCTCCTTACTACGCAATCCAAACGTACAGCTTTCACCATAGTTATTACGGGGGAACAAGGTCAATCAACGGACCATGGAACAACCCAACAAATTATGGGTTTAACTGTGGAAGCTTTGACATTCAGTTTATTCCTTATAACCCAACTCAAACAACATCAACTGCCAAGCAATAAAAAAATTCAAACAATGAAAACGATCAATTCTTCATTTTGCGCCTTCGCACTTTTAGCATCTGCTTCATTTTCGCTAGGCGCAAAACCTTCAAATCAAATTTCGTTCCTTTTTTCAAACACGCCAGCCCATTACAAATATCTTCACCGGCATCAAGAAACCTTTAACTTCCTTGATTGGGAACCCGTGGGCCTAGCAATGGCACTGGTCGAAGTAAAATCTGCCTCAGGTCCGGTTCCAGATTCCTACGATTTCTATGCGGAACCTTTAACTTTCGGGATACAACTCGAAGCCCCGGTGCCAGATTTGCCGACTGCAACTATTTCAGTACTATCTTCAACCACGGAGATTGGAAAACAAATAACCTTGCCGCTATGCAAGCTCATGCGAATTTCAGACGTTCCCCAAATTGCGCCAGGTGCAAAATTTCTAATTTTTTTCAGTCCAACCAAACTCATTGATACCTCCCAGGGTGTTGGCAGCAGTGTGAAATTACCTGCTAATGGACAGGAAATTCCACGTTTTACCATATGGGACGCCTTCAAAACGTCGTTGAACGAGCTTCCTTCTCCCGCCGAGGGACCTGAGTTGATGCCGCTGGCACTTGCTCAATCTCTTGGTTCTACTGACACCATGGAAGGTTGCCGAATTCTCGATATTTTAGAGCAAGGATTCACAGATAAATTCGGAAAACATAGCCCTGAAGCAGCCTGCCCGAGGACAACGGTAAGCGACGTTGAAAAAGAAATGCTTGCGGTCGCGCCAAAATGCCCGCCATTTGTAAAGTTTGGTATTTACGAATGGTTGAATTGTCATTATGTTGACGGAGGTTACCGTCAAATGGTGCAAGCTTTATTTGCCCTCAAAGATGATCCAGAGGCGTGGGCACGGTCGGGACCTGAAACCGGAGTTTATGGTCAAGAGTCCGGATTTATCTTCACTCCCAGCAATAGTACGAGCCCAACCGATGGAAAGATTTACCCTCAACTCGTGCCAGATGCCAATGAATGGGAATCTGCTATTTTGAATGGCACGAATCCAAGGGTAACTTTAAGAATACTTGAAATGTTTAGGCAATTTATGCTTGTTGGTTCAAAGAGTTCGGAAAATTCAATGGTTAGTCTATTACACTCCGATGATGAGGACATCCGTCTAGACCTTCTTCTGCACTTCGAAACAATTTTTGGAACTTCATCTGATTACGACGAGTGGGACCCAATTGTGAACGCTGCTACAACACACGATTCGGGTCAAGCAGATGCTAAGTTAAAATTACTAGCACTTGAAAATGCCTGGAGCAAAAAACTACCAGCCCTGATCAAGTCAATGCCTGGGTCTTTGCGCGATGGAGTGATTAATGAGCAAAAGAAATATATTGTATTTCAAGTAGCCGGCAAGACCTATTCTCCTTAGATTTTTAAAGTAGCAGCAACACGTAGAGTCATTCGTAGCTGGCCTCCGAGCTAACACAGAATCCGTTAGTTTGTACCACCTGGTCCATTGGCGACGTTAATTATCGGCGAAGCCGCCCGGATTTTTTGCGTCCATTAATGGCAAGCGATTACTGCGGATTCTTATTCAGCGCGTCTTGAATTACTTTCACAAATTTAGGTGGCAAATCGTGCCAGTCTTTTACCTTGACATCAGTTTCGTTTTCTTTCCACTGTTTTTGAACATCATACGAAGCTAAATTGCCGGGAAATTCAATTGAAATATTCAGGTATCGAATTTGACTATATAAGATAGAAGTGAGATTGTAATTGCTAGAACCTGACTTAAGAACGTACGCAAAATTTTGGGGTGGCATTGAACTAACCATTCCTGGGGCAGCGTTTACACCAACGTAAGGAATTGAAAGAGACTCTTCATTAGGTTCAGAAATATGAATTTTCGTAGTTGGAGGAATTCCATTTACAAAACCATAAGTGGGCTCATCCAAAATTCCATTTGAAGGAAATTTACCATTAACTATCGTAAAGGTCCTGTTGGACGCTGAATTAAAGGAACTAAAAACAATCTGGGAAATATATTCCAGTTGTTTCTCAGTTAATTGATTTGTAAATAATCCCAATTGAGTTTTACCTGCCGATATTTGATTGGGATCAAGCGATCCAATTAATTGTAACAAAAGCCAATCTGGCTTTTGTAAGTTTAAAAACGGATTGTTTTTGTTGCCACATAATGCGTCCAAATAAGCCCCCAGATAGGGTGAATTATAACTTTCAGATGAATTTAAGGCGGCGTATTTGGCAAAAGCAATCGGATTAACCACCTTGTTTTCGATTCCATTTCTTAATAATTCTCCAAAGCTAACTGCATCAAGTGAAAAAACTGATTTAATGAGCGGAGAACTATCGGAAATTTCTACCCAACCATTTGAAGCTTGCATTTTGAGAACCGACTTCGCTGGCTGCTCTTCAAGTGACGCAAGGCTAAATGTCTTGATCGACGGGTTAGATAAAATCATCCCCAAGAAACCTGCATTTGAAATTACATTGAGAGATTTAGACTCGGATAGAGCCACCATACAGGGTTCAGCGATAATTGAGTCGGGATCATAAACCTCAGGATGAAGGATCATACTTAAAAACTCAGGCGTTAATTGGGTGGGAGCAACATTTCCGTACATCCCTGCAAATACAGCACGGCTGAATTGGGCAGCTTTTTCAGGAACTGCGATAGCTTCAGAGTTTGAGATTGGTTTTGAGGTGAAATTATTAGGATCGAAACCCAATCTAATGTTGGTACTGCCAGTCTCCATACCATGCGAATCAAAACTGTAGGCGATAGCATCAAGGTCCAATCCAAAATCGTTCACTATGCTGACATTGAAAGTTCCCGTGGTGTCGATTGGGTCTACGGGTGGCGGCAGGATGGAGAATGGAATTCCCGAATCATTTAAGTTTAGGCTCGCTGAAGTAGCAATAAATGCATCTTGATCCTTTTGTAATTGCTCGAAAATTGGGTTGCAAGACTCAGGAAGGGAGTATTGCAACCGGGTTGGGTGGTTAGAAAATACAATCCGCTGAGCCGGTGCTAATGCGCTTAGTTTGTCGATAGGCAACTTCGAAATTACTTGTAATAGTGCCCGAGAAATTGGAAATGCATCCGAGTCCGTTTGCAATGCATTCATCACAGCTTGAGAGTGATCTATTGCCTGACCTGGAGGTCCGAATCTGTTCTTTGGGTGACTGATGTCTTCTTTTAGCTGAACTGCCAGAGCTTCAGCATTGAATACAGGAAGATTTCGCTTTGTTAATTTTTCGATGCTCTCGGTCACCTCTTTTGCCATTGTTGCCCTACAAGATTCGACCCAGGCTTGATACTTTTTCGGATCTGTTTGAAGGTCATATTCACTCTTATTCTTAAACCATTCACCATACTCAACATCAGCAAGGTGGGTCATTAGGTCTTTAATCGGCACGTCTTTCACGTGTACGATCACAATATCATTGCCGGTATTATCGGTTGCGACGAATTTAAGACCTGTTTTTGCGCTTAAAGTTTCGAGGGCCTTTTTGACCGTCCAGCCAGGAATGTCTAGCGTAACTTTTTGGTCAAATGTAACCTTGGAGAAATTAACAATGAGTGCAACAGCCGCACAAATCAACATGCGCTCATTATAGCTTGATTACAAGCACTTTACTTTTCCCAATTTCAAGAACTGGCTTTTAGAGCCTCATTCGCTTGCCTTAACCTAAACCGCATCCCATGACTCAATTAATTCTTCGCAGAGAAAGTAAACGATTTAATCACGGTCGGAGATCCCTTTTTGGTTGCCTTAACCGTAATTGCCCATTTGCCTGCCATCGAAAAAGTAACGGTTGCTTCATAATGTCCAGGAGCTACTCGTTTTGCCACCGGATGCTCAGTTCCCATGTCCATTTCAACCATAGCTGAAGTCAAAGCAATTTTATAACCATCTACCGGCTTTCCATTTGCCCCTGTAACATGCACGTGGACCATATTTGAACCAACCTTGGGTCCGGACTCAAAATGAGCTAGCAAGGTTACTTTTTGACTAGAAACATCCATTTGACCCGTCATAGATTGAGAGTCCATTTCAGGCGAGGTGTTTGAACTAGAAGAATTTGCGGAAGCCATCGGCATTTGCATGGGTTTAGTGGCCATATCCTTCGTTCCTTGCATTCCCTTCATAGAGCCGGTTTTCGTTATTCCGCCCATATTTGATGTATTTGAGACGTCACCTTTGAAGTTCTCTGGTCCAAAGCTCATTTGCATAGGTGCCATTTTCATGCTTTCCATCGGACTTCCTCCGACCATCATCATATTCATCATCCCAACCATCGGGGCATTTTGACCAAATCCGTAAATCGCATCGGGCGAAAATTTAATCACTTTTGGAACAAGTGCTCCTGATTTCATCGAACTCATTGAATCTAAAGGTGCATTCTTATCAGCCATGGGTGGTGCCTTGCCGCCTGCTTGGTAGAGAAAATCCTGAGTAAACGATTTTCCATCGATTTTGGAAGTTAATACTAATTTCCACGGACCCTGCATTCCGAAGACTGCGGCAGTGGAATAGCTTCCTTTACCAATGTCTTTAACTGCGGGATGAGTGGTACCCATATCCATACTAGTCATGGAAACAGTGGCAGCCCAGGTTAAGCCAGCCAAGGGGCGACCATTTTGAATCACCTTAAATTCGATATTATTTGATCCAACTTTAGCAGCGTCAGCTGCCAAACCGGAAACTACTTTTATTGAATTTGAAGCCATCGACCCATCTTGGGACATTCCAGGCATCGATTGAGCCTGTAAAATCGGGCAAGATATGAGGAATGCTAACGTTGATAGTGCGAGGAGATAGTTTTTGTTCATTTTTTTGTTATTTGGGTAGGTAGTGTTCGAGGATATTCATTGGAGTACGTCTAGGACCAACGTTTTCGTTAATCACGTCTCCAAAGCTAAACGAGAGGCCAATTTGGAAAATCGCCGAGCTAGATTGACCGTAAAGGGAAGCTAATGCGCCAGCGCGGTGAAAATATTCAACCTGTGCAACTGCGTCAAACCCTTCACCGAGTCTTTTCGCGGCTGTAAGGACTAAAGTGGATTCATTTGCGCCAGAGATATTTCGGAAATCTTTATAACCAGCAGTTAATGCAACCGAGTAACTTGGTTTACCAAAAGGGCTATTCAAATAGCGCAGCGTCACCGCAATAGCGTTTGCGTTTGCGCGATAAGTATCGTTAACGGTACCGATTGAATTAGTGTTGTTGTTAGTGGTGTAAGCATCGAATACTCGCAAATCCAGTCGATTTGTGACTCCGCGTTTTACATTGATCGTGCCGCCGCCATAGATGGCGTCCGATGATCCGCCAAGTGAATTTGGGATTGAACGGTGTTCATAGCCTATTCCATAGTTAACAATCGTGGCAATTGGTTCCAAAGTTGGCACAGTTTCAAATTGGAAAATCCCTCCGTAAGAGTTCAAACCGGTTCCAGTTCCGGAATTTACACTATCGATTAAATGTTGGACATGAAGGTTTTCAAAATAGGTCAATCCTTGGTTGAAAACAATTGCCCCAACGTTTGAATAGCGACTTTCTTCTAAATTTGTTCCATCTGAAAATGGATTTGGTAGCATCGTAAAATCAACTAAATCATCTCCTCTCAAAGTTGGAATTTGAACAATCATAGCCGTCGGGGCGTCGGTTCTTCCAATGTAAGTCTCAAACTTTTTAGTTTGAAAATCGAGAAACGCTTGGTTCACAAAAAGTCCGGTTTGAATGCCTGAATTAGTGAAATCATAAGACTGAGCACCAAACGTAATGCTTCCAATTCCCTCACGATAAAGCCTTTCGCTGAAGCTAGCTGCTAAAGCAGAATCGGACAGATTGATCGCTGAATTTGTGGCGAATCCTTTTGTGCCAAACGTGTTTTTACTTGCTCCATCCAGGGTAACGATTCCAGTTCCGTTGATGTTTATTTGAGGTTGTGCCGCAGGGTTTTCTGGTAGTGTTGTGGGTTGAGCTTGAGCTCCCGCTTTCATTCCTAGACATCCCAAAAATCCTGTTGCGATTAGCGCGTAATTTATAATTTTCATTTTAATTTAATTGATTGAATAGATTGCATTTTATGAACTTAATTGGATGACTTGTTGGAAGTTAAAACCATGCTCAGCAGCATCTTCATACATCAACATCGTCATCATTCCTCCGGGTTGAACTCCATTATTATTTGTGCAAAAATCACTATGGTCATGGAAGTGCCAATGTCCCGGATTTGTCCCGTGGACAATAATATCCGATGTAGCACCTGGAAAGATTGGAATCGTATTGTGGCGAATCGGATTTTGCAAAGGCGAGCCATCTTGGCAAACATGCCAAAAATCGTGGCCATGTAAATGCATAAAATGAGGCATAAAACCGCCTCCAATAAGCCTTATTCTAATTGTTTCACCCGTCTTAATCGCCAGTTCATCCGCCATAGGATATGGTTTTCCATTGATCATGAAATAATTCAATTGGAGGGGACGCATAAATCCAGTGCGGGAACTCAGATAGGGTGGAATGTAGCCGTTTTTTACTGATTCTACAAATGCTGCTTTGTCCTTAAACCAACCCATCATTTTGCCGTTCATTTCATGCATTAGGTCTGCGTTATTATCCATCGCCATCATAGTGTGACCCATGGTCGCCATGGCATTCATTTCGTCGCGAACATAGTTAGTATCAAGTTCGCTTAGAAGCATGATGTACTCTCGGGTGTATGGAAAAGTCTTCATCACTGGATCGTCAATTGGATCAATTATTAGAGGGCCCGATAATCCAGCGGTTGCGTGAAGCCCGGTCATGACGTGGCAATGATAAAAATGGGTTCCTGCCGGTTGAGCTCGCCAAAGGTATCGAAATGTTTGGTTTGGACGAACCGGCCACTGGCTCCCAAGCGGCACGCCATCCATTTCGCAGGGAACTTGCACGCCATGCCAATGAATCGTGTGAGATTCAAAAGACTTGTTGGTGAGATTTACTTGAACCCAATCACCTTCCTTTACTCGGATTAGGGGTCCGGGAAATTGATTGTTAAAGAGGAACATTGAAACTTCTTCTTTCGGCAAAATTTCATGAATTCCATCAGTTATGGTCAGATCGAAAACCTTAATAGGGTCATCAGGATTTGGGGTAGCACGAGGATCGTATTTTGGAGTTACGGTCGATGGATCAAAATCACTTGGCCACGTTCCGGCCGATGGAGCCGCTTCGCCTTGAGATTTGAGATCTGCAAATGCCACGGTTCTTCCAAATGCGCTTGAACTTCCCAGGAGTCCTGCACCGCCAGCAATCATTGCGCCCTTTAATAAAGAGCGGCGCGGAATAGTTGAATCCTTTATATTGGACATATTCCTGACTATTTCACCCAAATAGTTCCGTACATTCCGCCTTTTGCATGCCCAGCAACAGTGCAAAAATAGGTGTATTTTCCTTTGATTGAAGGCACTTTAACCGTAAGAATTTGACCAAAATGACCGATAGAGTTTTTGTGTTGTACTCGAGAGGAGATTGCTCCATGGAAGATATGAGGAACCATTGCAAATGGCGGTCCGACCTTGGAAAAGCATATATCATGGAACATGTCGTCATCTTCATTGAGAAAAGTAATCTTGAGAATTGAATTTGGTTTTAGAATCAAAGTGGGATTCCGCTTACCGTCGATTCTATAGGAAAGCATGTCGTTTTCGGGCCCAGTTTTTACGAAAAGACTAATACGCATGGATGAGAACGAGAGCCCGTTTTTACCGACACCTTTAACCGTGCTAGTAATCCCAGGTTGAAGACGATTTTCAGCCATTACGTGCGATTTGTTGACTAGAATGAACGAGTTTGAGGCGAAGCAGAAAGTTGCAAGACTTGCGCCTAGCAGTGGAAGAATTATTTTATTATTTATCATGAGCAGTTTGAGAAAGATTGAAAGAGCGATGATTTGGCTAAAAAAACCAAATTATTCTAAAGAATCTCAAACTTCAGGCGGAGAACGGGCAGGTAATTGGGAAATTAGTCCATCAGAAAATTTAATATCTGCTGCTCGAACAATTGGTGCGGAGTGCCAATTCAGACAGAAATCAGGAAATTTTACAGGGTCACGTGGGGCAAATAAAATAACTACTTGAGAGAATCCCGGCAAAATTTTGTTGGTTAGATGTGACTGAACGGCAACCGAGCAATAACAACTTTGATGCTGTGATGGAGTAAACGATTTCTTGTTAGTTGGCTTATGGCAACAACATTTCGGAACGATTTTTGAAATTTTGCCAGTTTGGCAAAAGGTCATATTTGCCATCACTGGAGCATTGGAACAAGCTTGGGATGTGGAAGGGAACACCTGCCCAAATGACAGGACAACACTTGCTAAAATCAGCAAAACTGCAAAACTTTTGGAAATATATTTTAAGTTTGCCATCTCCCCTGATATTATGAACGAGATGCGAATCTATTAAGTTCCAAACCGTCATTTTAGTGCCTACCTGGGTCGTTCCTACATCGCGATGGAAACAGTCTGATAATCCAATCTAGACCTCGCGCCAATATAATCTGAATTATTCTGCTAAGTCCTCGTTAGTTTCCCTTTGGCGAATTGTCAATGGCATCCTGGATTTGCTTAACAATCGAAGCAGGCAAATCATGCCAGTCTTTAACTTTTTGCTCAATTTTCTTTTCGACCCAGCTATTCGATTCATTATAGATACCTCGGACCCCAGGGAATTCAAGTGAGTATGTTAGCACTCGCTCCTCGTTTAGTCCAATTGACGAAAGGTCGTAAATGGACGGTTTCGAGGTAATGATTGATGCCAAATCCTTCAGAGGCAATTCTTGTCTCTGAGAATTTACGGATGGAATAAACGAGATGCTAAAAGTCTCAGTTGGCTTTTCAATCACCGAAATCCTTGCATCTGGCGGAATGCCGTCAGCAAAAGCAAAGGTCGGTTCGTTAAGTATCGATACACCGATGGGAGCACTGGAGAACATGTTAGATTCTTTAAATGAATCAAAAACAGCCCCTGTAAGAAGTGCGACCTGAGTAGGATTAAGTTCGGACGCCCTTAAGCCTTGTGATTGAGCCATTGAAATCTCGCGCGGATCAAGCGAGCCGATGAGTTGCATTTGTAGCCAAGAAATCTTTTCTTGTGTGACAACTTTGGAATCGGTGCTCAGCACGCTCGTATAATCAACTTTGATCCCGTCTTCGAAGGAATCTGATGGGTTCAAGCTAGCAAATTTAGCAAAGGCTATTGGCGAGACAACTCCATCTTCAATACCATTGCGCAGTAATTCGCCAAGGCTACTTCGATCTAAATGAAATAATGGTTCGTCGCCGGGGGTTGCATCTGAAATCTCGATCCAATTATCAGATTGCAAAACCTTAAGGAAAAGACTCTCAGGTGGTCGCTTGAAACTTTGTAAACTAAATTTTGTTTGCTTAGGGTCTCCATTGATTAGGTCTTCAATTGCATCGCCGGAAGTAATGATATTTATATTTTCCGCTTTAGCATAGGCAGCAAGCAAGGGATATGATACAAGTGAAAGTGGATCATAAATTTCCGGATTTAAGAGTTCTTTTCGCACCTCAGGAGTTATCAATTCCTGAAATTTCGGACCATTAATCCCAGATTCAATGGTTCCTCCAGCAGAATCGGTTGTAATTCCCGTTGGTGCATTACTGAATAGAGTCTCGAACTGATGGGCTCTTTCAGGCACGGGAATCTCGTCGGTTGGATCTAGTTTATTTGTTGGGGCAGGTCCAAAGTTAAGGCCTAAAGTCGTGTAAGTCCGACCAACCAAGTTACCCTTCGGATCAAAGACAAACATGGAAACTTCAAAAAGAAGACCAAAATCACCCTTAAATGCAATGTTGAATGTGTAATCGGAATCAATTGACTTGTTAGGGATGGTCAAATTTGGTATTGTAAGACTACTGACGGAGTCTAGTCCCAATCCACTAGTCACGTTTAGAAAGGCATCTTGATTCTTTTGCAATTCGGTTAGAACTGGATTACATGAATCCGGCAGTGCATATTGCATCGCAGTTGGATGATTGGAAAAAACAATTCGTTGGTAACGTTGTAATGTTGCTATTTTATCGATAGGCAAATTGGGAAGAATTTCGGTCAAAGCATAAGCTATTGGAAGCAAGTCACTTTCCTTTTGAAGCGCATTTAGAGCAGCTTGGGCTTGATCAAGGGTCCTCCCGTTGGAAGCGCGGTTCATGTCGTCTTTTAGCCTTACAGCTAAACCTTCAGCCTGAAATCCTATCGGTGATTTTTTAACTCGCTTTGCGATACTTTCCCTAATTTTTTTGGCAAAATCTGCAGTGCATTGGTCGGCCCATGCTTGATATTTTTTGTGATCTAGTTGAAAGTCATATTGACCTCGATTCTTAAACCACTGTCCATATTCAACGTTCGCAAGATGCTTCATGAACTCAGCAACGGTTACGTCTTTAACATGGATGATTACATGGTCATTTCCGATTTCGTCGCTTGCGACGAACTTGAGCCCCGTCTTTTGGCTTAGAGTTTCGAGAGTTTTTTTAACCGTCCAGCCCGGGATGTCAATAGTGACTTTTTGGTCAAACAATTTACTTGATGTTGCTCTTGGAAAAGAACTAGAAACCAATAACAAAAGTGCTAGACCCACCATTATGGATTCAGTATGACATTACTAATTGCAGAACTTGCATATCTCTGCCGCAAATCAAATCTCGTTAGTTTCCCTTAGGCGAATTGTCAATTAAATCTTGGATTTGCTTGACAACTGAAGCAGGTAAATCATGCCAGTCTTTAACTTTCAGCTCAGTTCTCGTTTCAAGCCAGCTTTTAGACTGATTGTAAATGCTCAAAGTGCCGGGAAATTCCACTGAATATTGTAAGACTTTTTCCTGATTCATCCCAATTGAAGTCAAGTCAAATGTGGTGTTCTTTGAACCTAGGATGGATGCTAGAGTTTGTAAAGTTAATTCCATCTCCCTTGGCAACCCAGTGGATTTAAACGAAGAGATGTTGAATGATTCTATGGGTTTTTCGCCAACTTTAATCCTGGTTTCTGATGGAATTCCAGCGGCGAAAGCATAAGTTGGTTCATTGAGAATTGTTGGGCTAGTCTCATTTGGATATAGGCTTAATTATCGCTGAGAGGAACCGATCAAGTTCAAACGAGGCAAAGAAAGAAGACTTGCAGGATGGCGGCATGACCGCCGCGGGTCAGTTTAAACGAACTTCGCAAGCAAGGCATCAGGGAGACGGCCTTGACCGTACCTCATGAGTGCCTCCCCCGATAAGGTGTTTGGGATAAAATTATGTGATGATCGAGGGCAAACATGCTAGAATGGTCGAGTGAAGAAGTATTTGAAAGTCGGAACCGTTTTGTTCTGTCTCGGTTCTCTTATGCTGGCGTACTATTGGCTGATATTTGATATATCCGTCTCGGGTGATGATGGCGGCGATAGGGTTGTGAACTTAGAGCTGATGCAGGATAGGCTGATAGGCACTTTAGTCTCAATCACGATGCTATTTGCCGGACTCTTCATGTACTATTATAAGCCTCAGCGGGCCGCTACCCCAGCACCCCAAGTCGTTGTAATGGCTCCCGTAGCACCTCGTGGGTTCAACTACAACATTAACGACGCACTTAAGTATAGAGTCTCCACAATTATTGTTCCGTCAATGTTCCGACCGATTTGGAGCAGGATTGTTCAATCCAATCAGATAGGGGTTGCGCTTTATACTAAGTCGCAACTTGATTGGGGCTATAGTTCCGGTCTTGATCCCGCCAGGTTTAACGAATTCATCATGTTTATCGAGTCTTACAGAACTTGGCTCCGGATTCAGCGAAGTCAAGGACTGAGCGGATTGCCTTAGGCGAAAACCCTTTAGCACTAAGGGCCGACCGAAGCCGCCGCGTTTGACTTGAACCAGGTGACATCTCTTCGATATCCCCTCATAACCGCGTGGGATTTATGCCCCGTTTGAGCCATGATCGAGGCTCCTGAGACCCCCCGGCAAAGGCGTCTGTAACGAGACCAGCCCGAAGCGAATGGCCCCAATGCCTGCCACTTCAAGTCCCAACCCCCGCATAGGACTTCTCGATCAGGGAGACCACCCTATCACTGGGCCGATCACCGGTTAAGACGTCCACTTTGACGGTGCATCGTAATACTGCCCCGTCCCCGATGCTTGCCGCTTCCAAGATATGGCCTTGAGAGATGGCACTGGGCAGGCGTCAAGCCCTGAGCTAAAGGGGGTGCCTTTCTTGAAACCATAACCTTCTTGATCCGTTTTGCACTTGCGGTGATTGACGGTAACTCCTTCGGTGCTAAAGGAAAGATCGGCAATAGCTACGTCTTTAATGTGGACAATGAGGATCATTGCCTATCGCGTCGGTAGCGACGAACTTCAGCCCCGTCTTTTGACTGAGAGTTTCCAGAGTCTTCTTAACCGTCCAGCCAGGTGCATCAAGTGTAATTGTCTGATCAAATGACTTATTCAATGGTGCGCTTGGAAAAGTGCCAGAAATCAATAACAAAAGTGCTAGACCCACCATTATGGATTCAGTATGACATTACTAATCCTGCGGCACTTGAAAATCTAACTTGACTTAATAGAATATTTCTGCCGCAAACGAATTCTCATTACTTCACTGAGGTGGATTATCAAGGACATCCTGAATTTGCTTGACAACTGAAGTAGGTAAATTATGCCAGTCTTTAACTTGAACTTTTCCTGATGGCTCCATCCATTCTTTTGATTGATTGAATGCCTCAAACGCAGGCGGGAAGGTAAGCGAGTACTGAAGGAATTGTTCTCGCTCATAAGTGACGGAATTCAAGTTGAATTTAGCTTGGGGTGATCGTAATAATTTCGCAAAATCCTTCGGCGATAATTCTGCAAGGGATGAGTCAGTTGAACCATTATCAAAAGGAACCAATAAAATATCCTTTGGATTGTCGCTCACTTGAATGTGCGCAGACGGAGGAATGCCATTTACAAAAGCTACGGTAGGTTCGCCTAATATCGCTTTCGCCAGGATTTCGCCCTGTTGGTTTTGAGCAATCGGCGGTCTGAGGCTAAAGCCATTAAAAACGGATTCCGAAACAAAACCCATCTGCTGCTTAGAAAGTTCGCCGGTAGGCAAACCCTTTGAAGATAACGCTTCGGATAGCTGTCTTGGATCAAGTGAGCCTACAAGTTGAAGCTGGAGCCATTCAAGTTGCGTCATTTTCTGAAATTCATAACTGCCATTTGGTCCGCATAAGGCAAGCAAATAATTACTCGGAATGAAATTAGAATAAGAGTCAGATGAACTTTCTGCTGCATATTTGGCAAAGGCAGCCGGATCCACGACGCCGTCGATAATGCCGTTCCTCAAGAGGTTTCCGAAACTATCACAATTGATGCGTAAGATTGACTTCAACAATGGTGAATCATCAGATATTTCGAGCCAACCTTCTGACCTAACGGTCTTAAACCAAGTTTTGTCCGATGAAATGTCAAATATAGAAGCATTGAAAGTTTTAGCATTTTGTGAATCCAGGAGCAAAAGACCAATTGTCTCCGCGCTGCATATCACATTAAGGCTCTCAGTTTTTGCAAGCGATGCTAAACATGGATCTCCCACTAATGATGCAGGATAATATAGTTCCGGGTGAAGCAAAACTCTATGAATTTCTGGAGTAATTAATTTGGAAAGATTTGGTTGAAGTCCGAACATGGTCCCCCGCATAATCTTGGCGTAAACCTGTGCACTCTCAGGGATGGCAATTTCAATGTTAGCCGGAGAGATTTTTGGAGACGGATCATCCTCATATCCATCTATTTGCATCGAGGTTTTACCAACTAGGTCGCCTTTCGAATCAAATGCGCACGCTTCAACATCAAATATGGTGTCGTTATTGACGATACTTAAATTAAAATAACCTGAATCATCAATTGGTTTGTCCGGCGGGACGACATCGAAACCAGGAGCGAAACCTGGGTCTTCTAAATCGAGACTGCTACAAACGGCAACAAAAGCATCTTGGTCTTTTTGTAATTTTTCGAAAATTGGCTTGCACGATTCTGGAAGACCATATTGAAGGGAAGTCGGATGATTTGAAAATACAATTCTTTCTCCAAAATTCGTTTCTGCGATTTCATCGACTGGAAGCTTCGGAAGAATTTCTAACATTGCACGAGTAATCGGCAATGCCATTGAATTTTTTCGCAAAGCAAACGTCTCGGCAGTTAGATGGTCTAGCTTTTGACCCGGCAGCGAAATACGTGGGTCTGGATGTTCTATATCGTGTTTCAGCTGTACTGCCAATGCTTCCGCATTGAACAAAAGCGGACTTGATTTTGATCGGGCATTAATTCCTGACCGCAATCTGGTTGCAACTTTTAGGTTTGATTTAACTATCCATGCTTTATATTTCGCAGAGTCGATCTGAAAGTCATATTGATCTCGATTCTTAAACCATTCTCCATATTCAACGTCTGCCAAATGCTTCATGAAATCTGCGACAGTAACGTCTTTCACATGAACAATCACGTGGTCATTTCCGATTTCGTCGCTTGCGACGAACTTGAGCCCCGTCTTTTGACTGAGAGTTTCCAGAGTCTTCTTAACCGTCCAGCCAGGAACGTCAAGAGTGACTTTTTGATCAAGGAATGACAAAGGCGTTGGAACTCCGCATGTTGCCAATATAACGAGTCCTAAAAAGACCATGGTTGATTCATTATAGCTACATAAATGTTTGACTTAGGTGGCTACGATTTCAAAATACAATGACCAATGATCTTTGCACCTCGGATTAAACGAGGCAGAACAGATTGGGCAGCACGAATCGGAACTTAAATATTCTTTTATAGTTAAGCAGGAATGGCAATTACCGCACATAATTGCCTTTTCTTCAAATTGATTTGACTGCCACTTAGTCGGTCGGTGGTAGGCAATGAATGAGTGGCAATCGTAGCAGGCGTAAAACTCATCGCAACAAGGAAATTTAATTGCGACGATGTCTAATTCGCCGTGGAAATGCTCGCACCTAGAATAGGAATCAACATTTACACCTTTGACAACTGCCATTACTTAATCGACAAGGTACTTTAAAAAATAAATTGCATGTTTGCGACTTTGGAGTCTTTTGACAGCCGCGATCGGGACCAAGCTGTTAAGCAAAGTGGAGAAGTAGAATCTTCACAGCCCAATCCAGTCAATTAGATGTCCAAAACGACCGGGAAAGTGTCGTGGTCAGAGTGCCGGAATGGATCAGATTAAAGCCAGTTATTTAGATAGGTAATCTGAAAGAATGTTCATTCCACTAGCCTTTCGACCCTCTTTTACTCAAACCCCCGACATCTCTTCGCAAACTCAAAACACAACTCAGAATTTTGTTCAGGTTGAAGTCACTGACCCGACGTTAACATCTTGGGGCGAAGATGCTCGAAAATTGATGATTCTTTGGTATCCAAAAATTGAGCGAATGCTAAAAGATAAAGTTGAAAAGCACCCTAAAACCGTCTATTTGGTAATTGATACTCATGGAAATGGAGTTGCCGGAACCGGCGGTCGCCGGATTGAGGTGAACGGAGACTATGTGCGAAAGCATCCAACGGATATTGGTTTAGTTGTGCACGAACTAACTCACGTAGTACAAGCATATCCGCATTACAACCCAAGCTGGCTAGTCGAAGGCATTGCAGATTACGTTAGGTGGTTCAATTACGAGCCAGTTTCAGTGCGGCCCCACCCAAAGGCTGCCACAGTCGATTATCACCATGGATACCGGGAAGTTGCTGCTTTTTTGAATTGGGCTACCTTGAAATATGATCGCAATTTGGTTCCAAAATTGAATCATGCACTTCAAACTGATACTTACTCAGACCAAACATGGCAAGATTCCACTCATCATAGTTTTGATGATCTTTGGAATGACTATGTTCAAAGTCTCAAGTCCTAGTTTGCGACATTAGGATGAAGACCTATTGGGTTAGTAAGGCTGCGCCGATGACACCTGCGCTGTCTCCAAGCTGCGCCTTTTTTACGGGAGTAAATCCGTTCTTGTGAAAGGTAAATCGCTTGAGCGCGGCCGCTCCAACAGTGTACAGCTCGTCGATATTACTCACGCCTCCGCCAAGCACGATAACGGATGGATCTAAAATGTTTACTACAACCGACATAGCCCTTCCAAAATCTTCGCATACTTTTGTAAGGAATTCGCTACAACTTTGGTCGCCTGCTACTGCGCGAGAGGCAATTTCTGGAAGGGAACAATTTGAACCGAATTGCTTGTTGAAGCGGCGAGCAATTGCAGGCCCGCTTAAAACGGTCTCGACACATCCACGTTTCCCACAATAACAAAGCTCGCCCGAAGGGTCCAACACGTTGTGACCCCATTCGCCCGCAATTCCTTGTTTTCCGCCGAAGACTTTGCCATCGATCGCAATTCCGCCCCCAACTCCGGTGCCCAGGATCACGCCAAAAACAACATCGAAGCCTTGTCCAGCCCCTAAAACGGCTTCGGCCAGAGCGAAACAGTTGGCATCGTTTTCGTAAACGAGTTTGCAATCTAAGAGATGTTCAAGATCACAAATCAAGGGCTCGTCGATGAGGCAAATCGTGTTTGCATTAAGCATTCTGCCGGACTTTGGATCACAGATTCCTGGAGTTCCTATTCCGACCTTGCTTGGTCGTTTTTGTCTACTTGAGCTTTCGAGTTGCCTAATCAGCTTTGACATTTGATCCAATATATGACGGTAGCCAAGGTTCGCTTCGGTTGAAATGCGCTGCCGCTCGATAGAGCGAAACGAAACTGGATCGATAATTGCCGCTTCAATTTTCGTGCCGCCTAAATCAATTCCCCAAAGGTGATCCGACATATTTTAAGTTTGTCTCCAACGACGCAATCGCGCTGGTCTTTAAAAGCACAGAAAAAGCTAAGTACCGAAAATTCCTGCTCCAAAAATACATTGACCTCGAGCTAAGCGTGACTTAGAATCCAGGTAATCTTGCATCATAGCGCAGCTTGCGTAGGAGATAAAAAATGCCACTATCAGTTGGTTCAAAAGCACCCAATTTTACTTTAAAAACGATGACATCGGACGGATTGAAAGATGTTTCTCTGAGTGAATTCCTGGGCAAAGAAAACGTTGTTGTCTATTTTTTCCCGGCCGCCTTTACGAGTGTTTGCACACTTGAAATGTGCGACGTTTCTGGAGGCATCGGAAATTTCAAAAAATTAGGAGCGAAGGTCCTTGGAATTTCTTGCGATTCACCTTTTTCTCAAGATGCGTGGGCAAAGCAAAACAAAATTGACGTCACTTTGCTTAGCGATTACAGCCACAAAGTTACAAGAGAATACGGGGTTGAATTGCCCGACCTGATGGGTCTCGGACCAGCAAGTGCCCGGGCTGCATTTGTAATTGATAAAGAAGGCAAAATCATTTATTCGGAGCAAACCCCAACTCCAAAAGACCTTCCAAACTTCGAGGCCATCGAAGCTAGCTTGAGCTAAATTCAATAATGAAAATCGGAATTTTTACCGCATTGTTTGGAGACAAATCTCTTCAAGAAACTTTAGATATCGTAAAGGCAGAGGGAATCGAGGCGGTTGAGTTTGGCGCGGGCGCATATCCCGGCAATTCTCATGTCGATTCAGAGAAACTGCTGGGCAGCAAAGCGGCACGAGATCAGTTGCTCAAAGAAGTTCATTCAAGGGGTCTCATTATTTCGGCAATATCGTGTCATGGTAATCCGATCCATCCGGTGAAGTCAATCGCAAAAGCGCACCATGATGCCTTCATTCACGCGGTGGAGTTAGCGGATGCCTTAGACGTGCGATGCGTCAATGGTTTTAGTGGTTGCCCAGGGGATCACGCCGGAGCAGTTAATCCCAACTGGGTTACTTGCGCTTGGCCGGATGAGTTCCGGGATATTTTAAAATATCAATGGAGCGAAGTTGTAATTCCGTATTGGAAGGCTCAACACGCTCATCTTGAAAAACACAATGTGAATTTCGGAATTGAAATGCATCCAGGTTTTGTGTGCTATTCCAACGATACTCTTCTGAAGTTAAGGAGAGAAGCGGGGAAGCGAATTGGAGCGAATTTCGATCCGTCTCATCTTTGGTGGCAAGGGATTGATCCAATCGCCGCAGTTCGCGAACTTGGCAAAGAAGGAGCAGTTTTTCACGTTCACGCCAAGGACACAAGAATTGATCCTTATAATAGCGGATTAAACGGCAATTTGGATACGAAATCGTACAGCGAGGTTTTGAAAAGGTCCTGGGTTTTCCGGTCTGTTGGTTACGGACATTCAGAGTCGTGGTGGAAAGATTTTTGCTCCAATTTGCGCATGATTGGTTACGATCACGTTCTTAGCATTGAACATGAGGATGGCTTGATGTCGCCCATCGAAGGGCTACGCAAAGCGGTGCAATGTCTGAAAAATTCGGTTATTTCTGAATCAGCTGGCGAAATGTTCTGGGCTAAGGACTAGGCATTCATCATGCCGATTGACTCTGTCTCTTTTAGCTCAAGAGGCGTGAATATCCCCGACTAGTCGGTTCGCAGTAAGACAATTCGTGAGTCAAAATCCCGAAGTGGTTTACAGCAAAATAAACTCCTAGTTTCATTGAAAATGGAACGATTTAGTTGGCGATCGCGTAGCTACGACCGAGGGAACTAACGAACAATCGAGAAATGTTACTCACAAGTCATTGATCTTGACGATCCTATTCGTCGTTTCAGGGTTCGGGATCATTTCGATTATCTCTAACTTTCACCTTAAGGAAGTAACTCAGGGACTGCTTTTTCCTGTTCCTGAAACTTTGACATTTACTAATCGACTGGACCAAAGAGTGGCTCCAATCTCCAATTTTTGGGCAGACCTCAATTCCACAGCCAGGCACCTCAACTGTTGATTTACGCCGGGAGTTGCTCTCAATGTTCTCTTGTCCACATTGACTTTGGTCGGCTCAATACGACAAAGTATTCTCGAATCGCCGTAATATTTAGCCTAGCCAGGCCAGAAATTTCGAAGGATATTCTCGCATTGAAGCCGCCATTTCAAATATACTCCGATCCATCTATGCGCGTTAAGAATTTATTAAATGCGGTATTTACGCCCAGATATTATCTCGTCGACCGCAATAATCGACTGCTCTCAGCCCAACAGTCTCAGCAGCGGGACCCGCAATTTGTTTGGAGAAAAAAGTGATAAAGAAGGGCTTTACCTTGATGGAAATAATGGTTGTGATAGCGATCCTTGCAGTTCTCGCGGCAATAATAACTCCAGTCTTAATTTCCGCGAAAAAATCTGCAAATGAAACGGTTTGCGCAGGACATTTACACCAACTCCAGCTCGCTATTGCGATCTACGTCTCAAATAATGATGGAGACGGCGTCTATGGAGATGTGGCTCAAATGGGATTGCCTTACCTAGATACGTTCGACGAATTGCAGTTGCCATGGGCAGTGTATAAATGCGATGGCACGGAAATGCATCCCCTGATCCTCCGAGTTACGCAAGGATGTTTCCATTCCCGGGGTGCCCCCCTTCTTATTTTCTAGACTGGGCTAAATACTCGCAAAAGGCGCAAGATACCTCAATCCTTTACGTGGATATGAACCACCGAAATGATCGGAACACGATTTACTCGCCGTATGTGACTTTTTATTCAATAGGCGTTCGTTTAAATGGGCAGGTATTCACCCAATGGAAAAAAGGAAATTGGAACGATTTCAGCTACTGGCTAACAAAATAAATATCATGAAAAAATCAAACTCACTAAAAATTATTATTACTTCCGTTGCTCTCTGCGGGGCATTCACCAGCATTGCAACAGACTGCATTTTTAAGAATGTTTCTTGCGTCCCGTCCTCATGCGGGCTCGGCTGCGGACCACCGCAGTTAGGCAAGACCGTCTATATTTGCCAAACCACATCCGATGGCTCCTGTTGCACCTGCATTTTTACACCATTTACCTGCCAATGCACGTTCGGACAAGGATCAGGTGATCTCGCTACTTCCTATCAAACGCCAAACGCGAATTGCGAGCCAGATGGCAACAATGTGATGCATTGCGTCAAACAAGTTTAGGAACCTCACAAGAACTTTGCCAAGCGTAAATGAGGGAGTAAGAACTTTGACCAGAATTAATTTGCGCGCCACCAAAAATTGGATTTGGGAGCGAAAGTTTATTGTTTTAGCCTGTGCGATTATCATTATTATCCTATTCTGGTATCAGTGGATAAATGTATGGAGACATAATTTCGGTCCCGAGGGGCAGGCAAGGAAATTAGTTTATGCCGATTTGAATCATAATTGGCATTCGATCTATGCCAACACGCTCCACGAAGAAAGCAAGTTTATTAATCCAGATCAAGCGTGCGATATATTTAACTGGATAGTCTGGCCCACATTTAAAGGATTTCGCATTATCGGTGCCATTCGCAGTGCCGAGTACCCAAGCGGGGCTCAGGCTGTTGCTGAAATCGACCTTGCGAACAAGGATGGCAAAATCTACACCGCCAATATACTCTTGACCGTTACTGATGATGGATATCGCTGTAGCTTATTAAGCCAACTTTTCTACACTTGGATTTTCAAATACCTTATAGCAAAAAATCTTCCGATCAACGGTCAAAACGTTTGTCGAGCGGACTTGCAGGGATACCGGGACGATAAATACATTTTTGATCAAATTGGCTTAATGGGACTGCCAAAAGATGACGGGACCCACTTAGTTCTGTGGTCCCACCTAATTCATCGCTGGCAGGTTGGTGCAAGCGGACCCCACGCACTTGCAGATGAGGATGAACAAGGCGTTGATTAAAGTTTTGATCAATTACTTTTGGTTGAAACAACTTTCCCAAAAACCTTAATCCGGTTTTTTTCGCAAAGCACTTCGGTTATTTCGCCCGAAACTGGCAGATCGGATAAATCAAAAACAGGATTAATGGAATCCAGGGCATTTTGGAACAAGCTCTGGGCTCCAACCCCTTGCACTTGCACTTGCCGCAATTCAGCCACCAGTTGAGTCTTATTGAGAATCACAATTTCGCATTCAACCGATGCTTGAAGCGTCACCAACATCTTCACCGCACCTTTAACCCAAACCCTTTGATCTCGAATTTCAAGTGTCATATCGCTGAGCTTGAAAGGCATTTTTGTTTGAAGGAAATTCTGGAGATCGCTTGCTGAAACTTCTGCTTCAATGTCAGCGGGTGAATCGAGGTCGACTTTAAGTGAGGGACGCTGAATTGTGATCGCGCCGCCGCTAAGCTGAATTGTCTGGATATTTAATCCCATAGGCAAAAGAAGATTTTCCAATACCAGAGTCCCTGAGCCTATGTGTACAGGCCGGTGAACTTTTTTTGAATCTGGATTTATCGGTTCGGAATCGATGGAAGTTAAATTGCTCATAGTTGAATTGAGGTTAAATCAAATGTAATGGTGGCGTGTCTGATTTTAGCGGCTTTTGCGAATTCATTATTTACAGGTCCAGGTCGAAGGAGCAATCTTCCACCAATTCCGCGCGATTTTCGAGGTGCCTGGGTTGCGACCGTGGCGAATATCGATTGGCCCAAGTTGCGGGGTGAACCGACTTCAGTAGCGAAAGCTCAGATGCAACAAATTTTAGATAAAGCGGTTGAGCTACATCTAAACGCAATTGTTTTTCAAATCCGTCCTAGCGCGGATGCTCTTTATGACACCAAATATGAGCCATGGAGTGAATATCTTACTGGGAAACAGGGCCAGCCCCCAAAGCCAATGTGGGATCCCTTAGAATGGACAATACATGAGGCTCACCGGCGAGGCATCCTTGTTCATGGCTGGTTCAATCCTTATAGAGCCGAATCCCCTTCTCAAAAAGGACCAAATGCTGCAACTCACATTAGCCACACCCACCCCGAGGTAGTGAAGCGATATGGCGAATTTCTGTGGATGGATCCGGGCGAGAAAATCGTGCAACAGCAGTCCCTTAACGTGATCCTAGATGTTGTTAAGCGATATGACATCGACGGCATTCATATGGACGATTACTTTTATCCATACAAGATCAAGGATGCAAATAACAAGGTTGTGGACTTTCCAGATTCAGTCAGCTGGGGAAAGTACCAAAGAAGCGGGGGAAAGCTCTCACGGGATGATTGGCGACGAGAAAATGTTGACCATTTCATTCAATCGGTGTATTCCGGAATCAAACATATCAAGCCTTGGGTCTTGTTTGGCGTTTCACCGTTCGGGATTTATCGACCCGGAATGCCCGCAGGGATCAAAGCAGGAGTAGATCAATACGCAGATCTTTATGCAGACCCGTTGAAATGGCTTCACAAAGGTTGGTGCGATTACATTTCTCCTCAGCTTTATTGGCCGATTCATCAAACTGCTCAGAGCTACCCAGCATTGTTAAATTGGTGGAGCAGTGAAAATACTCTGCATCGCCATTTCTGGCCGGGAATGTACACCAGCCTGGTAAGCTCATCTCCAAAATCATGGCCAGTTTCGGAAATCCTAAATCAGATTCGACTAAATCTTGGAACCCACCACGAACTTCAAACTCAGTTCGCAAATGATAAAGCTATAACCGACAAAGAATCCGGCGCATCGGGTGAAATCCATTTCAGCTTTACCGTTTTTCAGCAAGATCCCAAAAATATCGATGCGGCTCTGCTTGGTGGTCCTTACAGCCTTCCGGCGGTGCCGCCCGATAGCCCCTGGCTTGAAACGGGACCCGGGCCAAAGGTGCTTGAAGCAAAAAGAATCGGCACACGCGGCTCGGCGAGCGGTAGCGATGAATTCAGTTTGGAAGCAGAAGGGAACATCCGCTTTTATGGAATCAGCAGATTCATAGATGGGAAATGGTCTAATTGGGAATTCTCGGGAGATAAAATCGCACTTAGGGCTCTTGGCGAAGAACTCGCGATTATCGCCATTGATAAATATCTTAGGATATCAAATCCTTTGATTATTAATCCTGACTAATTGGATTACCTATAGGGATTCTTATCTCGAAAGTTGAGCCTTGATTTAGGGTACTTGTCACTGCGATCTTACCGCCATGAGCCTCAACAATATGTTTGACAATGCTAAGACCTAGACCAGTGCCACCAGTGGCTCTACTTCGCCCCTTATCGACCCGATAAAATCGCTCAAAGATGCGCTGCTGGTGCTCGCTGGAAATTCCGATCCCGGTGTCTTTAACACGCACCACAGCGTCCTCGGTTTCCTCGCTCAATTCAACTGTAATTAAGCCCTCAGACGTGTAATTAATAGCATTTTCAATCAAGTTTATAGCTACTTGAGTCATCTGAGTTTCATTGGCTTCAACCAGTAACTTATCCTTTCCAATGAACTCGATTTCCAAATGCCTCGAACGGGCTGATGGTTGAAGATTAGCAACCGATGATCGCCAAACCGAAGCTAAATTGCAAGCGTTCTTACGTACTGGATTTGATTCGGCTGCGCTGAGAATGAGCAAATCGCCTGAAATTAGGGTGAGTCTATCTACCTGATCAGTAATTTGATCCATCATAGTTTTCACGCGCTCAATCGAAGTTTTCGGCTCATCTTTAATCGTTTCCGCGCTGGCTCTTATGATTGTGAGCGGAGTCCTCAATTCGTGGGAAACATTCGACACAAAATCCTGCCGAATTCGTTCCAACCTTTTAAGATCGGTGATCTCGTAAATGCTTAGAAACAACTGACCAGAAGGAGACTTTTTCCATGCAGTTGCGCGACCAACTCGTTCTTCTGGATGAGTAAATGAAATCTCTGCACTTTCCGAAAATCCGTTTCTTAAAACTTTAAGGACTAGTTGCTCTAGGTCGAAGCTTAAAGTCACGCCTAAAATTGACTTGTTTCGGGGCACATCGAAGCGAAACATTTCGCGGGCGCGTTTATTCGCGTACATTATTGTCCCTTCCGAATTGCAGATGAAGATTGCAATATCAAGTCCGTCTGCCATCGAATCAATTGCTGATTCCTGCTGAGCTAACTCAACCTGAAGCAGTTCCATCGTGGATTGAGCACGCAATAACGCATCTGATTCATAGCTGGCGGTCGTTCTAGTTCTAATCGTGATAACTAACGTTGCGACTGCCAATACTACGAATAGCCATCCAATCCAACTAGGCGAAACAAGGCTGAGGCTTAGCGTAGCGGCAATAGCAAGGCACAGAAACGACGCATAACTAAGAAGTAGTGCAGGCAACGGTCTGCGCATTTATTTCAACTTACCATATCGCGGCAAGATGCCCTCAATCCTTGTTATGTGTCTAGTTTCGGTAGTGCTGATTCGGTCCAAAAAGTAACATTTGAACGAGGGTAAGCCAGTTGCAACACGATACTACTAGGTTTTCATATAAAAAAGTACTAAATCTCATCAAAATACCGATAACTTTTAGTAGGCGATTCAAGCATAAGGAGGAATAATAAAGGGCGTTCAAGTTATTTACAGTGCGTTAATTAGCGATCTGCGCTGCCCTCACGACGCGTATCGAGGGGGTATTTCTTACCTTGCCCTCCCGTGGCTCGATCTTAGCGAGCATGATCTAATCGAGTTATTTGCTCGCTACCTGGAAGACGCCGCAGACCATGCGATTTCTGCTCTCAAAGACCCGAATTTTGACCGCTCCATAAACACAGAAGAATTCGAGAGCATAATCCTTTCTTTATCAGAAATATCACATGCGTGCGAGGGGTACAGACTCAGAACAAGCTTGTCGGAAAGTTCTTGCTGGGGCCCAGATGTAATTAAAGAAGTCATCGCTCCATACGCCCTGGCAATTAAAGAACAAGGACAACTCCTGAAGAGGATCGCCAAGTCAGAAATGCGTCTGTTGACGAGTGGGGATGCAGAGCAGCTTCCAAACGCACTGGATCACCTCAAGAATGCTTTCCTGCAAAGCGGAATAGAACGACACGAATGTTTGAGACTCGCGCGAAACGCGGCATTAAGCTTTCTCCATCGACCAGAAGCGAGGGAATGTTTAGTCGCCGAATACATCGCCGGAATAACCCACTTTCTATATCCAGGTCAAGAATCGGAGGGTAATGCCTATTTTCAACGATTAAAACTTCACGCAAAATCCAGACAAGCAGAAATCGCCGAGGAAGCGATCATCTTGCGTGCGTCTTCCCTCATGCAAGGAGATGGCGAGCCTTGCACCGAAGGCGACTTACCACCCTTGTATTTGCTATCGACAAACATATTTCTGCAGCTGGAAGCTATTTGTATTGCCCTAGAACTAGGACTTGTGCGACCGGCGAAAAGATGGGTTCAAAACTTGATTGCCATGCATCCTATTGCAACAGTTTTTATCCTTGCCGATCCTCGTACTCGAAATTTGATGCCGGAAATATTCGAGGCATTTAACCGCGTGCGCAACTTCGGAAGAGGTGCTATCGGCAGAAATCTTGAAAAATGGCAAGTAGCTCAGGCTAGCGTGGTAAGCGCAGAAAAGATCGCGCATCGAGCCCTGGTTTTAGACAGATCACTGCTTCAAACTCCAGCGTATGACCGAGCCGGATTAGCAAAAATTGGCGTTCTAGATATGATGGCAATTGCCGCAGACCTAGAGATCAAGAGGCAAGATTTAGAGAGTTTGGCTGTTTCAACAATTCAAGAGGAAATTCAGATTCGCCAGGAGGAAGTGCTTGAGATTTCCCAAAAAATTCACAATGATAGGTCTGAATATAGCAGCAAGATGTCAGTGGCTCAGGCAAACAAAGATCGACTAATGCTCAAGATTCAGAAGGAGCTTTCGAAGAGCGAGTCCGATGGAGCGCGCGCTGAAAGAGGCTGTCTTTTAGGTCTCGTTCTCGGATTTGGAGTGATGGTTGTTTATGTTATAGTTGCCATAGCTTTCTCAATCAAAGGTACTCAAACAGATTGGAGTTCCCGTGTGGTTCAAGTCGGCGTTGCGCTTGCTTTCTTACCGATTTTGATTTCCGGAATTGTTGAAGCCATCTACCTTTTGAAACGATTTGCCTTAACTGCGCAAATTCACATTCAAACCGAAACGGCTAATCGAGCTTTTCTTCATGCCAAACATAACGCTGATCATGATCACGAAGCGAAATCTGGCGAGCTTGCATCAAGAAAGTTGGAAGCAGAGAAGTTACTTGCCCAAGCTTACGAAGCACTTCGACTACTAACCCCTGGTTTTAAGGATGAGAAGGCGGCATAGGCGGAGTCTTTGAAATTTGGTTACCTAAAATCTCTTCCGCCTTTCCGGTGACACGTGGCCTTTCAGGTTGCCGCACATTTGCTTGATGGGCTGGATTTTCATTTGCTTTCTCAGGTGCTTCCGACAAAATCTGAACAGGGCTGAGATTTATTGAATTATTGACAAGTTGAGCCGCGAGCACGGTTTGAATTACTTGGCTTATTTGGTCGGCTGCACCAGGTCCGGCCGCCCTATTCGGATCGCTTGAGATGTTAATGAGCTTTGCTGAAGCAAGCGCATTGGCTATAGCTGGAGCGATCTGAGGGAGCATTTCCAGTTGACGCAATGTGAGATAGTTTTCGCCCCCTTCTTCCATTGCTTTGGTAACGTCGCGAATTGCGTCCGCTTGGGCAGACGCCGTTGTCCTTAGCCTAACTGCTTCCGCACCAGCCGCTGCTTGAGCCTGAATCATGACCCTTTCTGCATCCGCACTAGCCTGAGCGATTTGAGTTGCTTTTAATTCTGCAGTTCGTAATTCAGCTAATGCAAGTTGTTTTTTCGCTTCTGCGGTGGCGATCAGCGTTGCGTTTTCCGCTCGTCGTTGGTCGAGTTCGCGTTGCTTATCATTCACCGCCTGTTCGGCTCCAATTTGAGCTTCTTTGGCTCTCCTTTCCTGATCAGCTTGAACGATATCCGCATTTGCTTTCGCTTCAACCGCAGATTGTCGGCGTCTAGCTTCGGCTACATCGCTTTGAACACTTTTAATGTTTAACGAATTGAACACGAGGCCGAGATCTTGCAACTCGCGGGAACAAGCACCCTTAATGATAATGGCGAGGCGGTCGTCTTCTTCTGCGCTGGCCAAGGTTGAAATGGGTCGAGCAGGAACCTCAGAAACGGTGCCCGTTTGATCCGAAGCAAAGCTAGCCCTGCCATTAAATAATTCGTCGTGATGCAACAAGTTGATGGCACGTCTGCCAGTGGATGTGAGAAGATCAGTAAGGGTTGAAGTTTGTTCATCCCCGGGCTTGGCAAAAAATCTATTTGCAGCCGTTCTGATCATCTCATTACTGTCGCCAACCGAGACGATCGCACTTGCCAAAACTCTCACTTTTATCGGCCGAGGCTGACCGGTTCTGTCAACGTCGGCAGTTTGGTCTGCGATGTCAAGGTCAATATTTATCGCTTTACTTGGTATGGATGTGCCAGTTGTCAGAAGCGGTATTTCCATTGACTTGCCCGGCCCTTTGTAAATCGCGGTTCTTCCTCCAAGCCAACTGACGAGCCGTATAATTCCTGCATCCACCGTTCTCAGCAATCGGCTGATAAGAATTGCGAAAAAAATGAGAACGACTACGACTATTGCCGCAACTACGAGGATTACAGGAGATGCTGAAATATCAGGACTGTTCATGGCTTGCACTTAAGTATAGGATGATTTATCAATCTCCGGCGAGTTGACGGCTCACTACACAAATATTCCGCTTCGGATCGACTTCGATTACAACGACTTTTTCGCCCTTAACAACTTTGATTCCCTGATCCAGTTCCGTTTTATCTAGGCTGGCGAGCAAATTCACGATTTGCCCGTCCAGAGTGAGACGGATCAAGCCCCGACCCTCATAATCAAACGAAGAAATCACGTCGGCTTCATGGGCAACGGTGCCTTCCAAACCTTCACTGGGCTCACTTTCAAACTTAAGGATAAAATCGGAAAGCGGTTTGAAGATTAATCCTTTGACAACCAGCGCACCAATAATCACCCAAAAAATAAGAAAACCATGCGGGACCAAGCTTCGGGTTATTAATCCAGTGGCACCCGCTCCAAGACAATAGACGAATAAATCAACGGGGGACGTCGGAAGCCATATTTTAATATAATCAAACGCGGTATGACCATGAACGATGGTCGGCACAACTGCGGGATGAACTGCGTTTGAGGCGGTATGATTGACACCTGATTTAGTCGTTTGTGGATGCAAATTGCCGTGCTGATGCTGGACTAAAGTGTGACCATGACCGAGTTGATGGGCTCCGGTATTAGAATGTCCCGTTAGTCTTGCGTGATGTCCAAGACCTTTGCCAAAAGTAAGCAAGGTCATCGAAACAATTCCAATGACACCAATGGCAAATAAAAGCAAGAAGATATCCACAATAGTATTTACGTTAGCCTAATCTCCTGCAAGCTCATGGCACTTTGCCACTATGTTGAACCCTTGACGTTCTTTAGGAAATATCCACCAAACAAAAATGATATCGCGCAAAAAATGAAAACTAAAGCATATCCAGTGATCGAATAATGCGGTATCAAATGGTGGTCTTCCAGCGAAGGGGCTAACGCAAAAGCTCCGATTAGACCGCCCGCGACTAGAGGAGAAATAGATTGGGGCAGCGTCATAGCAATATGCCAAACAGCCATATCTTTGCCAGCGTCGTCGTCACTGGGCAAAACGTCCGTTCCAAGCGCCCAGTCCACGCTCACGTAGGCACCAAATCCGAAACCGAATAAAATGCCTACCCCTAGGGCCTCGCCAAAGGTTTTGCAGAAAATGAATAAGATAACGGTAATTGCCATACAAATTGAGGACCAAAGAACCAGTCGCTTCCGCCCAATTTGATCGGATACAGTTCCGCCAAGAAATCCACTTATGCTTGAGGCCATTAATATAATCGCTATCAGCTTTGCTGCTTCCCGACTAGGATTCCTGAAGCCTAAAACATCTGTAAGATAGTAGTTTATGAAAGGTTGAATCGCGTAAAATCCAAGCATCACCAAGAATCGTGTAATCCAAACCCAGAAAAAATCGGGGTGCTTTTGCAAATCAGAAACAAGCGAAGCAAAATATCGACCCCATTGAACCTTCGGCTTCGGGCTCTTGAGTCGATTCTCCTTCACTCCAAAAATGGTGAGACCGCCGATGATAGCGAGCAACAAACTGAGGCCCGCATATTTAGCCATATCGCTGGCATGTTGAAGTAGATAACCAGCTCCTACTGCGCCTACTAACGTTCCTGCTTGAGACATGACCGCTAAGTAACCGGATGCGGCGCCGCGCTGATCGGCAGGCACCAGATCCGGCACGAATCCCATGTAAGCCGCGCTCGCGATATTGCTTCCAAGTTGAACCACCATATAAGCGCCTAAGAATCCTAGAAAGTGCGAATCAGTCAATAGAAGCGAAACTATCTGAAACATCGATAAATGCCTGATTCCTTCGATAGTTGGAGCGTTCTTTATAATCGCTGCCATCAGAATGAGACCAACGATGTTAACCAATATTCCAAACCCGATAAACGGCTTTCGCCTTCCGAATTTGGACATGCACCGGTCGCTGATGGGCCCTACAAGCAGGGGGATAATCAATGCAACAACCGCGCCAATAGCGGTAAAAAGACCCAATGCTTGGGGGCGATAAAAAGGCGCGATGTGGCGTATTTCATCCGGCAGAAGAATAACAAGAAGTGCACCCCAATGAGCGTTGATCGCGAGCCACAAACATGATATGTTTATTTGCTCCCAGACGGTTAGCTGCTTGCCAGAATAGGGAGAAGCTACAGATTCGGAGGGTTCAGTCCCTATTTGATTCTCGATCAACTAAGTTCGCGGATGGTCTTTCACCCATTGCATTCCGTATGAGTAATCTTCGGCGTCATCGACGTCGAAAGCGAGTTCCGCCGGACAGTCGAGCACTGCCGATCCTTGGCATTGGAGAACCGCACCAACTTTGTTTTCAACGTCTTGAATTACTAGCATTCTGGTGAGCAATTTGAACGCAAAAACCGGTCCAACTAGCTTTGCCATTCCCAACAAACTTTTACGTTGGTTGAAGATCCTTTCAATGTGGGGTCGCACGCGTTGAAGCACTTTAGCATCATAGAGGAACATCCCTCCGAGAGTGAAACTGTCATTTTTCATTTTCACGAAAGTCGCCGGGCAGCCTTCATATAGGGCAATGAAATCAGTTTCCCTTACGCAAGGCACGTAAATGTCTTTTCGAGTCGATAAATGGCCTAAGAGCCAATCAACATGGGCGGTGGTGATAAAGGGAATATCGGTTGTTGCAATGAGAATATGAGACGGCGGGTCTGGTTGTTCGTTTAAATAATCTAGCCCCTTGAAGATATTTTCAGGACCAGATTTTCCTTCTTCGACCCAAAAGCAGTCGAGCTTTTCCGCGATTGGTCGAACAAGTTCGCTGCCAATGATGACGGTTCTTCGGATTTGACTTGATCCGTGCATCGCACCGGCAACATTTTCCAGAATTGTTTTATCCGGAAATTTAATGAGGGCTTTAATGGGACTGCCGGAGACCGCTGCAAAATCGGGGTCAGACGTTCCCCCTGCAGGTAAGACCGCGTCAATAAGTACTTGCTCTGGCATAACTATTCCTTATTATTGCAGACCGAACTTTACCTGAAAATTTGTCTCATTCTGCGGCAATGCATGAAAGTCGGAAAAACAGCCCTCTAACCGGACGGCACCCATTTAGGTAGTGGCGATTTTCCTTCTCGAAATGCCTTCGCAATATTCTCATAGCTTGTGCGGAAAAACATATTTAGGTGACAACCTTAGACGCTAATTCTCGTTTAAGGTATGTTGTCTAGTTTCATCCCGATGTTTCTTTAAGTAAGGCATGAAAGGTGTGCCTCCAGTGCCAACTGCGTGAGGATTTTTCTCATTTGTTTGAGCTTGCTTGAAGATATAAGTGGCTGCGTACTCTAAATGCTTTGACCTAAATGTTTCAAGCTCATGCAATGCAAAATTATAGGCGTCAATTAATCTGTTATCATGGCTGGCCCCAACGTAACGTCTGAGGTCAGGTCCATTTTCTATTTCAGTAATAAACTTCTGGAAAGCTGGCGGCATGTAGACTCGCATTTCCATCAAATAATCCTTTAGCAATCCCGGCTCATGTTCCACTCCTAGCAATGCATCCAGCGCCGGAACTATAGAGCTTTGAGCCCCAGTTTCACCTCTAAATTGTTGAGGTTGTCCGCCATATTCTTCAACTCCTTCATAAATTAATCCTTCCGGCATATCAGGGTGATTTTTCCATCCATGAATGTAGGGGCGGACACGGTGATAATAGATATAAGGATCACAAAAATTGGTCATCTTTAGTAAGGTTTCGTTCATTTCGCGAATGCTTGCCCCAATCACATTTAAATTACTAAGGACTTCGTCGCCACAATTTTGAGAAACTGCGCTCTGCGCACGAAAGATGGCATCCATCGCTGGCGCGGCTCGCTTTTCAATATCAACATGAATTAGCACGAACCACTCTTCATCTAAGCCTCCAAAAAAGTTTTGGATCAACGCAATGTTTCCAGCTTCAATTTCGCGTGATGCATCTAACACTTGCCAGTTGTTCAAGCAATAAGATGCATAGCTAAGGACAGGCGGCCGCCCTAAATCTTTTGCGACTTGATACCAAGGCTTCGCGAGAACTGCTGGAAGCACTGTAGGTGGCTGCTTGCCGCTCCAAACATAAGCGTGTCCTAAATAACTAAGTAGAACCATCGCTCGCTCGCGCTCGCGACAGGTTATGATTTGGTCCAGGGGGAACTCGGGCAAGCTTTCAATTTCTTTTCTGATGGAATCACCTGCGAGGCGTTTAGGTAATCCTTGAGCAAGCAATTCCCAGGCATCAAAATGATACGGCAGACTTTTTAGGGGTTGGATTTCAGGCAAGAAGCCAAAAGTTTGACTAATGCCGAAGTGGCCCACATGGGGCGATTTCGGTGAATTTGATGAGTACATTCATTACGTTCCGATTTTCCCGCATGGTGCGCCACTTTAGGTGTTATTCCAAATCGGCGTCTTGGGTAAACTAATTATAATCGATTTTTATTCCGGGTGTAAATAAATTATTAAACGTCGAGTGCCGCTCGATCTAATGCCATCCGCTCGGCCGCTTCATCGAAACTGGAAAACAGCCATTCGACCGCTCGAAGCGGCGACCCCGAATAAGCCCATATAACTGATTCCCGCGCCACATAGAACTCGCGGTGATTTTTTGAGATTATCGAAAATATTCTAGGGGAAACTTTTGAAATGTCATGGAATGTAGCCGCAATCCGCCCTTCTTTAGCTTCAACTTTTTCGATCCCCAATTTTTTGGCCCTCATCCTTAAGCGTATGACTTGAAATGCGTTCAAGACCTCTTCCGGAAGCTTGCCATACCGATCTTGCATTTCAGCACTAATTTCGCCGAGCAAGTTTTCTTTTCTCACGCTCATGAGGCGTTGATAATAATAAAGCCTTTGGCCCTGATCCCGCACATAGGATTCTGGGAAAAATGCCTCAACCGGCAAGTCAAACAAGGGAAGTGGAGCTGCCGAAACTAAAGGGTCATCGACATCAGGAAGCGACTGTCCAGGATCGCCGTCCACTGAATTCTTAAGCATTGCAACTGCCTCGTTTATAAGTTGGGTGAAAAGTTCGTATCCGACTGAAGCCATCGTGCCATGCTGTTTTGAGCCAAGTAGTTCCCCCGCACCGCGAATTTGCAGATCCCTAAACGCCAGCGAATATCCTGAACCAAGATTTGAAAACTCTTGAAGAGCTTGCAATCGCGCTAGAGCATTTTCTGTGATGTCTTTTGTTGAACTGTAAAGAAAATAAGCATAAGCCTGACGATCTGATCTACCAACTCTGCCTCTTAACTGATACAACTGAGAAAGACCTAGCTGATCTGCATTTTCAACGATCAATGTATTCGCGTTTGAAATATCGATGCCGTTTTCAATGATCGTTGTAGATAGCAAAACATCTATTTCGCCTTTGATGAAACCGACCATAATGGGTTCCAATTCGTGTTCTGTCATCTGTCCATGACCGACCCCTATTCGCGCGCTTGGAATCAAGGTTTTAAGCCGCTGGGCTACATGGCCAATCGAATTAACGCGGTTATAAACATAAAAAACCTGTCCTCCTCGTGAAAGCTCTCTTAAAATTGCCTCTCGCACCACGTCATTCCCGTACCCGCGCAAGTAGGTTCTAACTGCAAGGCGACCAGGAGGCGGATCGTTAATGAGGGACATTTGGCGAATATCCATGAGTGCCATGCTGAGAGTGCGAGGAATCGGAGTTGCAGAAAGGGTGAGGAAATCAACTTCGGTGCGCAGATTCTTAAGCATTTCCTTTTGCTTCACCCCAAATTTTTGCTCTTCATCCACCACAACAAGACCAAGGTTTTTAAATTGAATTCCTGCGCCTAGCAATGCGTGAGTGCCGATTAAAATATCTATTTCGCCGGTCTTGATTTTTTCCAGAATCTGCTTGCGGTGGCCCGCATGGGTGAACCGATTAATCATCTCCAACCGAGTTCCAAATGGCAGAAGCCGTTCCGAGAAATTGCGAAAATGCTGTTCGCAAAGGATCGTCGTAGGGCAAAGCACGGCAACTTGGCGACCATCTTGCACGGCCTTAAATGCTCCGCGAATTGCAACTTCAGTTTTGCCAAAACCAACATCACCGCATATCAGTCGATCCATTGGAAACGGTTCTTCGAGATCTCGTTTCACATCTTGAATAGCACTAAGTTGAGCGGGGGTCTCCACGTAAGGGAACGTTGCTTCTAGCTCGTCTTGCCACGGGGTATCTGGGCTGAATGGGCGTCTTTGTACCTGTTTTCGCTTCGCATAAATCTTTACGAGGTCCCTGGCGAATTCACGGGCCTCTTCTTTGGCTTTTCCCAGGGTGCGTTGCCACTCCGTTCCGATCAGCCGGTTTATCTTGGGATGTTCATCCCCAGGATTTAAATATTTTTGGATTCGATCAAGCTGGTCAATCGGAACGTATAACTTATCCGGTGGGGAATATTCAATGAATAAGAATTCTTTTTCAATGCCTTGCTCCGGTCGTTTGATTAGTCCTCGAAATATTCCTATTCCAAAGTGAATATGCACCACGTAATCGCCGGGCTTAAGGTCAAGTACTGTGGCTACCGGTGCTCCCTCCATAAATCGTTTTTGAGGAAGCTTTAACCGCGCAACCCCAAAAAGTTCGGCATCCGATAAAACTGCAATTTTCGCATCCGGAATTACGAAGCCGCCGCCCAGATTCCCACCAACCAACGTAAGCAAGCCTGGTTCAATATTTTGGGAAGCGGCAATGTCGATCCCGCTTAGAACTGAAATTGCCCGGTTCGGCTGGTCGGTGGTAACTACCACCTCAAACTTCTGATCCAAATAATTTCTCAAGGTTTGAGTCAGTACTTCTGACCGACCTCGGTACGGTTCAAGACTAGCTGTGCCAAAATCCAGAGCTTCGACCGGCTTCAGCCATTTTGGCAAAGCATTCATGGCCGTGATGGACAGGCTGTTTTTGTCACGCGAGAGATGCTCAGCAGGCAACATGAAATCACTGGCAAAGGAGGTTAGAATTTCGCCTCGCTCGTGTCTTGCAGTTAGCGCTTGACCAAGTTCCTCCTCAGACCTTGTCACGATCATTTCAAGTTCGATGGGTTCGTCCAGAATCAGCCAACTGTCTTCGTCCAGAAGGTCAATTGCGCAGCCCGATTCCGGATGGAGTAACGGTCGATATAAATCGAGCCGATCAAAAAACAAATTAGATTGAATGGTCTCGATATCAGATTTAACTAGCTCCTCAAGCCTAACTGCAGATTCATCGGTGAGTCCTGCCATCTCTCGTTCTAGGTTCGAGAGCAAAATATCGCACAGCTTTTGCTCCTCTCCAAGAAAGAGCGTTTCTCTGCTTGGAGAAATTCTCAATTCATTCGTATTTCCGATAGACCGCTGGGTATTAGGATCAAAAATTCTCAAACTTTCAATTTCATCTCCGAAGAGTTCGACCCGCATTGGAGTTTCGCGCCCAACCGGAAACACGTCCAATATTCCGCCTCGACGATTAAATCCGCCCGGCTGGCGAACAGGCTCTTGATGTTCGTAACCGAGGCACACCAATTGCTTTAGAAAAACCGTGATGTCAAGCTGATCACCCGGGCGAAGTTCAATAAATGAATCAAGTAAAAGATCTCTTGGTAGGGTTCGTTCTAAAGCCGCCTGGGGAGTTGCAATTACGATATGAGGAACGTCTTCAATGAGTTTGCGCAATGCGCCTAAGCGATCGGAAAGAGCGATATGCTCGGGCATCGAATCCTCAAATAGTGAGGAATTTCCGCTCGGCAGCAAACTTATTGAATCCCCTGAAACTCCGCAAATTGTAAGTTTCGTGTGCCATTGCAACGCACGCTCATAGCTCGAGGTTATGATTAACGTTTTGCGGAGCTTGTTTTTGAGAAGGGAAGCTACCAGGAGATCCCGCGCCTCAGGCACGACGGATTGCCAAACCCCGTTTTTCGGTGCGTCTGCTAAGTCCAGTCTTGCGTACAAATCTAACGCAAGCTCTGATGTTCGCATATGCTTAAATGGTACCTTTTGCACCTGAAATTGACCAAAAAATAATCATCTTCTGAAGATTAAATCTCAAAGCCGGTTTCGAATCCAAGTGCCACGATCAAATAATCCGATATCCCAAGGTTTATCGGGAGGCAGACAGCTTCGGTTACGCTGGTAAACTTGAATGCAAATGCCAAGGCGAATTGAAACTGTAGTTTTGCACGACTCCGCTACTCCGGTTTTAGGTGATATTGAAAAAGCAGGCAATGTAATTCTGACCTCTGCAGAAACTTTGCTCGCTCAGGCTAGGGCAAATTCGTTGTGGCCGCTCACTTTTGGTCTTGCATGTTGCGCAATTGAAATGATGTGTTCGGCAGCGTCGCGATTCGATCTAGCGCGATTCGGTTCTGAAGTATTTCGCGCATCCCCCCGCCAAGCTGATGTGATGATTATTGCCGGTCGCCTAAGTAAGAAAATGGCTCCAGTGTTAAGGCAAATCTACGACCAAATGCCGGAACCAAAATGGGTGATTTCGATGGGAGCCTGCGCAAGTTCAGGTGGAGTCTATAATAATTACGCGATTGTCCAAGGTGCAGATCAAGTTGTGCCAGTAGATATTTACGTTCCCGGTTGTCCGCCTTCTCCTGAAGCCTTGATTTACGGCATCATGCAGCTTCAGGAAAAAATCAAACAACAAAAATTTAAATACAAACTCATCGAGCTAAATCCACGAAGAATTGAAACCATGGATCCTCCTCCGGTGAACGTTTAATCCGATGAGTATTGAACTTTTGAGAGATGTCGCAAAACCCATTTTAAGTGGTCTTGGCATCACGGCGCGACGCCTTAGACATAAAAAAGTAACGATTTCGTACCCAGAACAACGCCGAGAACAATATCCTAGAACGCGCTGGCGACACGTTCTCACTCGATATGATAATGGTTTGGAGCGGTGCATTGGTTGTTCACTTTGTGCAGGTGCTTGCCCGGCGCGATGTATCTATGTTGAAGCCGCGTCAAACTCAGATGAAAACCGATTTTCACCAGGCGAGCGTTACGCAACCCGATATGAAATCAACATGATTCGCTGCATTTTTTGCGGCTTTTGTCAGGAAGCTTGCCCAACCGGCGCGATAGTCCTTCGCAAAGATTTTGAACTCGCCGATGACCGCAGAGACAAATTTATTTATACCAAAGAGCGTCTTCTTGAGCCACTCCCTCAAGTAACCGATTGAGACCGCGTTAACGAACGCAACCGTAAATTTGCTATCTTAATGTTGTGATAGTGGTAAAGAAATCATTCGCCGTTTTAGTTGCAATTGCTGGGTTGGTCGGATGTCAATCTGGAAACAACTCCGTTTCAAATGTCGATAATGCCTCGACAAAAGGTGATTCGTCATTTAAAGTGGCTCTCTTGACTCCTGGGCCAGTAAGCGATGCGGGTTGGAACGCACTAGCATATCAGGCTTTGCAAGCGATTCATACCCAACTAGGAGCCCAGGTGAATAACCAAGAAGCGGTTGGCTCAGGAATCAAAGATGGGCTTAGATCGTACGCTCAAAGCAATTATCAACTTGTTTTCGGTCATGGATTTGAATACAATCAGCCCGCATTTGAAATTGCAAAAGACTTTCCAGACACTGTTTTCGTAACTTCAAGCGGAGCCAAAACGTTGCCGAATCTTGGCGCTTTTAGATTTTTTCTTGAACAGGGATTTTACGTAGCTGGCGCAATGGAAGCTAAAATGTCGAAATCCGGAGTTGTTGGCGAAGTCGGCGGCGATAAAATTCCTGATATAGATTCAACGTTTAAGGCTTTCGAAGCAGGCGCGAAATCAGTAAATCCAAATATCAAGATAATCACGGTTTACACCGGCTCAGGCACTGACGTCGCCGCCGCCAAAAAAGCTACAGAAAGTGAAATTGATCAAGGAGCCGATATGGTCATTCACCAGTGCGACGACGCTGCTCAAGGCGTTTTTGAGGCTTGCAAAGAACGGCACATTCTTGCTATTGGTTCTAATGCCGACCAAAATGATAATCCTTCTGGCGTGGTGATCGCAAGTGCTCTGATTAATTGCACTCCGGCGTTTGTTGATGTGGCAAAACAAGTTCAGAACCATACTTTCAAAGGCTCCGTAATTCTTGCTGGAATGGAAAATGGAACTATCGAATTTCGAATAAATCCAAAATTTGAAAGCCAGATTCCCCCCGATGTTCTATCGCTGATCACCCAAACCGAAGCAAAAATTAAGTCTGGTGCGATCAATGTTCCCAAAGAAAATTTCTAAGTTTTGCCTACCCGATTTTGATGAACAGTGCCGGTGATCTTGCTTCGCTAAAGTTGACCAATGTCACCAAAAGATTTGGCAAATTAATCGCGATTGATCATGTGTCGGTGGAGTTCTTGCCAGGCGAGGTTCATGCGGTGGTGGGAGAAAATGGCGCAGGGAAGTCGACACTGATGAACCTTATCGCGGGGTTTCTGACACCCGATGAAGGAGAAATCAATTTGGGTGGAATAAAACTTCCGGAAGGAAAGCCATTTGAAGCTAAGAAGCTTGGCATTGGGATGGTTCATCAACATTTCACTTTGGTGCCGCAATTCACGGTTGGTGAAAATTTAGCGTTAGCACGCCTCAGCAAATTAGCAAAGCCTTTAAACGTTCAAGAGGCTATTGCTCCGATCCTCGTAAATGCGGAGGAACTTGGATGGCAAATTGATCCCGCCGCAATTGTCAAACCACTTCCAGTTGGGATACAGCAAAGAATTGAAATCTTAAAGAGTCTTTCTGAAAATGGGAAGATCGTGATACTAGACGAGCCAACCGCTCCACTATCAAAAGAAGAAGTCAGTGACTTATTACGAGCAATTAAATCGGTTGCAAATTCTGGAAAAATTGTAATTTTGATTGCCCATAAGCTCTTAGAAGTCTTATCAGTCGCGGATCGGATTACAGTTTTGAGAGGTGGCAAATTAATTGCGACAGAGGCAAATGCAAACGTTGACGAACAGACCCTCGCCAAAATGATGCTTGGTCATGAACCAAGTGCTGAATTCGACCAAAAGCCGAGTTTGGCCTCAGAGGGGCTAGAAGTTCGAGACCTGTCAGTTTTAGGTGACCGAGGAAATATGGCGGTTAGCGACGTCAGCTTTCAAATTCAGAAATTCGAAATCCTTGGTATTGGTGGGGTCGACGGGAATGGTCAAATTGAGCTGTCTGAAACTCTGGCTGGGCTGAGAAAGGCGATTCGTGGAAAGATTGAATTTGAAAAACTGAAATCGCCAGTGATTGGGTTTATTCCGGGAGATCGTCAATCTGAGGGCTTGTCCCTTGGACTGAGTACCATCGAAAACCTGCTCTTAGGAAATTTGGATCGACCCTCGTTTTATGTCGGTCCGTTCTTTCGAATCAAACGGATATCGAAATGGGCTAAGTATCTGATTCATAGATATAACATTCGAGTGGGTAATCCACATGATCCAATTGACTCCCTAAGTGGAGGAAATCAGCAAAAGGTAGTGGTGGCACGTGAACTTGATCGGAATCCGGATCTTATTATTTCAGTAAATCCGACTCGTGGCCTTGATTTCAATGCCACAAATTTTGTCTATGAAAAATTGCGAGAAGCAAGAAACCGAGGCGCAGCGATTGTGATTTTTTCAGCCGATCTTAACGAGCTCGACGAATTGGCAGATCGCAGCTTATTTATGAATCGAGGGAAAATAGTATCGGAAGCAGGTTTGTTGAAGTGAAAGGCGGTTCGACGTAACTATTGCGGCTCGAATACTGGGGATCGGCATCGGTCTTGTTGCCATCCTTGCCCTGACATTCTTAGTTTTCGGACTTCCAGTCCTTCATAGCCTTCATTTAATGGTTCAAGGCTCACTTGGTGATAGGTATGGAATAGGTCGCACCTGCGCGAAAATGAGCCCCCTGTTATTGACCGGTCTTGGAGTAATCGTTGCTTGGAAAGCAGGGATGTTTAATATTGGCGGCGAGGGTCAGTATGTGATGGGAGGCCTAACCGGTGCATGGCTAGCAAAAATCTTGATGATCCACAATATCGACGGCGCCGATTTGTTAATCGCGATACTCATTGCTTCAATAATTGGTGGTGGACTTTACGGGTTATTAGCGGGATGGATGAAAACGAGCCGTGGCGTCGATGTTGTAATATCCACGATCCTATTAAATTTCGTTGCAATTCAAGTCCTCAAATGGGCAGTGGCTGGCCCCCTCATGGAAGCGCAAGGTGGCTTGCCCCAAACCGACGAATTACCCGCATCGGCTATGCTTTGGAAGCCGGATCCTCGCACCGATCTTCACGCCGGAATTCTGATCGGGATTATCTGTGCGATTTTAGTTTGGCTTTTTCTTTATCGTACGAAAAGGGGATTCCAATTGAGAGTGGTGGGCGATAATCCATTAGTTGCGCGGACGAATCGCGTACCTGTGTCGAGAATTCAACTTCTAGCAATGGCGATTTCTGGTGCATTATGTGGTCTGGCTGGTGGAGTGGAATACACCGCTATCGCGGGGCAAGTCGGCACTGATTTCTCGCAAAATTGGGGATTTTTGGGTATTCCTGTTGCAATCATAGCCGGTTTGCATCCCTTGTTGATTTTGCTTAGCGCCTTTTATTTTGGAGCAATGATTGCTGGAAGTGTCAATTTGGAACGATTTAGCACCTACGGAGACACCTTGATTTATGTTGTTCAGGCCGCGGCGGTTTTAGGATTAGTGGCTCTTCAGTCGATAAAGACTAAACGTAAGATTGTAGCTGAGGTTAACGAATGAGCGGATCATTTTCTGGTTTGGCAATTGAAACGATTGCGGTCTTGCCGTATGCCGCTCCGGTCGGATTTGCCGCTTTGGGCGAAATAGTCGGTCAAAAAAGTGGCGTGATTAACATCGGCCTTGAAGGAATGATGCTCATGGGTGCTTATTTTTCGATGACCGGGGTGCTACTTGGTCATGGCCACTTTGCCATACCGCTTGGCTTTTTGCTAGCTATTGTTAGCGCGGTTATATTAGCTGAAATAAGTGCCTATTTTACGGTAGTGCTCGCAGTTGATCAAGTTGTAGTCGGAACTGCGATTAACTTACTTGCGCTCGGAGTAACTTCGACCTTATTTAGAATGAAATACGGAAGCAGCGGCAAACTGCTCACCTTGCCAACTTTGACTCGATTTGAAGGAGTCGATGCCGGAATCGTGTTACTCATTCTTTGCCTTCCGGTTGTTGCTTGGATCCTGAATAAATCGGCATGGGGTCTTACCATGCGCTCCGCCGGAGAATATCCTAAAGCTACCGAAGCAGCCGGCTTTTCAGTGGTCAAATTGAGGATGTGGTCACTGGCGATTGGAGGAATCTTTGCTGGCCTTGCGGGAGCGTATTTAGTGCTCGGTACAAGCGGATCGTTCACGGAAAATATGACCTCTGGACGCGGATTTGTGGCAATTGCTCTGGTTACTTTTGGCAGGTGGAAACCCACCTGGGTATTTCTCGCCGCCATTCTAATTGGATTTTTAGAAACACTCCAGTTTCGATTTCAAGCCATCGGCATTCATGTACCCTATGAATTGTTGATCGCCTCGCCTTATGCCATCGCCATCATCATATTGCTGATTGCGGGGAAGGGAACCACGTCTCCTGCTGCTCTCGGGATACCTTTTCGTAGAACTATCTAATGCCCTGTCTGCCAAAAGTTAATTTGACGCGGCGGGTTACTTTTTCAAGCGGTCATCGATATTGGTCTGAAGGTTTGTCGGAACAAGAAAACAAACTATTATTTGGGTCATCAGCATCGGCTTTTAACCATGGTCATAACTATATTCTCGACGTAACTGTAGCCGGTGCTACTAATCCAATTACGGGAATGGTGGTGAATATCAAAAAGCTCGATGATTTGATTCGTGCAAGCGTGGTTAAGCCATTTGATCTTAAGAGCTTAAATGACGAGGTGCCAGAATTTGCGCTGAACGTTCCCACCCTGGAAAACCTGCTGGAGGTCATCCGCCAACGACTCGCTGACGGAAATAACACATTATCATTCACAACCGAACTCGGCGGGACGACAACCGTCGATCTCATCGCCTTGCGTCTAGAAGAGATGCCCACCTTGTGGGCGACTTGGAAATCACCCAAAATGCCTGATCAAACTTTAACTTTAACCCGAAGCTTCGAGTTCGCGGCTGCTCATCGATTGCATCTAAAAGGCCTTTCTGACGAGGAAAATCTGAGGCTATTTGGAAAGTGTAACAATCCAACCGGTCACGGTCACAACTATATCCTTGAAGTCACCGTGACCGGCGATTTGAACAAAGAAACGGGCATGATCGTTGATCTGGCCCAATTAGATAAAATTGTTAACCGGGAGATCGTGGACCGCTACGACCACCATTTCCTGAATAGCGACTTATCTGAATTCAAAAATTTGCCGACAACCACTGAATATGTCACCCTTGAAATTTTCAAAAGGTTGAAATCGAGTTTGCCGTTCACTTTAACATCGGTAAAGCTCTATGAAACGGCTCGAAACGCGTTTGAAGTGAGGTCAGATGATTTCTGAGGAAGCCAGAAACTTGTCAGTTATTATCACTGGAGCAAGTAGCGGAATCGGGCGACAAGTTGCGATCGACTTAGCCAGCGCAGGAGTGAAACTACTTGCAATTGCGAGACGAGAGGATTTGCTCAAGCAAGTTCGAGAAACCGACAAAAGTCACATCGACATACTGTCTATTGATATCACATGTCCTGAAAATGACTCGAAGATACTCAAATGGGCACTCAGTGCCTCGGGTGTGCTTGGCCTCATAAACTGCGCTGGAATCGGAGAATTCGGAGATTTTGCCGAACTTCCATTTGAAAGTTTTGAAAAGCAGATTGCTGTCAATTTACTGGCGCCCGCTAGATTAATTCATTTGCTGCTTCCAGAGCTAATCAAACGAAAAGGGCAAATTGTAAATGTGTTAAGCGTGGTCTGTGAAACCATTATTCCGGATTCTGAGGCTTATTCTGCCTCAAAATCGGGATTGCAAATGCTGTCCAAAGTGCTTTCCCAGTCACATCGCAAACAAGGATTGCGAGTTTCCTGCGTCATACCAGGAGCGGTTGATACGCCAATGTGGGCTGGAAAAGCATTTATTCCCAAAAAAGAAGATATGTTGACCCCCGAAGCGGTCTCAAGGATCGTTTGTGACGTGGTCCTGTCTCCGCCAGATCGTAATTTCGACGAAATTCTTTTGACTCCGCCGGTTGGAATAAGTTAAGGTTGTGTCTGCACATCCTATTTTCGCCCTGTTTTTAAGAGTTTTTTTGGGCTCGCTCCGAAAAACCACCCAATAGCGTCTACAATAATAGAAATGGCTTTTTATGAAACCAGCAAGGTGGAGGAAGTTGCCTGGCAGACAAATTGGGCTGACACGATGTGTTGTCGTCGCATTATTGAGACTAATTCACGCCCACACGCCTTCGTCTGTGGGCTTTTTTGTTCGTTTTAGAGGAAAGCGCATTCGTCAAATTATCTTTGATTGGAAAAAAATATGACTTTTCATGAAGTGTTGGTTTTAAATAATAATTACGAACCGCTTAATGTGTGCAACATGAGGCGCGCAGTTTCGCTAATCTTGTTGGGAAAAGCCGAAGTTGTGCAAGATGCGCCCGACCCCATCTACACCATGAGAGGCAATTTAACCGCACCCTCGATCTTGAAAATGCGCTATTCGGTGAAAAGACCTATGCCGCAACTGCGATTATCAAGACACTCTGTGCTCGCACGCGACCAATATACTTGCCAATATTGCGGGAGCACCGGTAAGGAACTCACGATTGACCATGTTATTCCACGGTGGGTCGGCGGTGAAAATACCTGGGATAACCTAGTGGCTTGTTGCCGCAAGTGTAACTTGAAAAAGGCGGATAAGACTCCTCAGCAAGCCGGGATGAAGCTTTTTCGTAGGCCAAAGAGACCTCACTTCATTCCTTATCTTTCGTTGCCACTTTACTTAAAAGCTCAGAGCCGGGATGACTGGAAACCTTACTTGCCTCAGTTTGTTGAATTCACTTCGAACTCAATTGCTTGCTGAAGAAATTGCTAAAGTAAACTAATCGATAGTTTTATCGCAAAATAGCAAGCATTTATGGCTCATTTTAATATAAAATAACATTGGTGCGAAGATCAAACTAATGGTCAACCAGCCACGGACGGAGGGTTAAAATTGCAAGCATACAGGATTAAAGGCGGGAACCGGCTCATCGGTTCAATTGAAGTCAAAGGGAGCAAAAACGCTGCCTTAGCCGTTATGTCGGGTCTAGTACTCGTTAACGGCACGGTTCACCTCACCAATGTTCCGGATCTTTCCGACACTAGGGCTAAAGCAAGACTCCTTGAAAAATTCGGTGCTCGGGTGCAATGGGAAAAAGACAACGTTTGGATTGATTGCTCGAATATTCACCCTGGCGAAGCGGATGAAAGCGTTGTTCGATCGATACGCACAAGTTTTTACCTACTAGGTCCACTCTTGGCTAGGATCGGCAAAGTAGTTTTGCCATCTCCTGGCGGGTGTAAGATCGGAGCGCGGCCGGTTGATTTTCATCTCAAGGGTCTTGAACTGCTGGGGGCAAAAATTGAGCTTATCGGTGGAGTTTATTATGCCGAAGCCAACGGTTTAAGAGGGGCTGAAATATATCTTGATTTCCCCAGCCCAGGTGCCACTCAACATCTTATGAGCGCAGCTACGTTGGCGTCTGGGGCAACCGTAATTGATAATGCCGCAATGGAACCAGAAGTTACCGCTCTCGCCGATTTTTTGAACGCACTTGGGGCTCGAATCGAAGGAGCTGGGACAAGTAAAATAACGATCCAAGGGGTTACATCGTTGAAGGGTGCTAATTATCGGATCCCCGCCGACAGGCTCCAAGCAGGCACGTATATGTTGGGTGCGGCGATAACCGGAGGCGACGTAACCGTGACCGGAGTTCTGCCAGAACATCAGACTGCGTTAACTAAAAAGCTTGGAGAAGCAAACGTAAAAGTTACCGAAGGTTCAGATTGGATTCGCGTCGAAGCAAACCAAGAATTACAAGCGATCAAGGTAATGACCATGCCTTATCCAGGCTTTGCAACCGATATGCAGCAACCAATGGCAGCACTTCTTTGCATTGCTAACGGCACCAGCATTTTGGAAGAAACAATTTACGAAAGTAGAATTGGCCATGTTCAAGAATTAAACCGAATGGGCGCAAAAATTAGAATTGAAGGACGCGTTGCAATCATCACTGGGATACCCAAATTCAAAGGCGCGACCGTTGAGGCCAGCGATTTGCGTGCTGGAGCAGCGTTGGTACTCGCTTCACTTGCCGCAGAAGGAACTAGCACTGTTCGAAATATCCATCATATCGTGCGTGGTTATCAAGATTTGGTTCCTTCTTTAACTTCGCTTGGCGCAACGATAGAAGAAGTTTCCTCGGGAGACAGAGAAGGGCTTCCCATTCATTGAGATTTCGCCCAGAAATTGGGATTGACTTAGGCACCGCTAATATACTGGTTTTCAGGCGCGGCAAAGGTATTGTTCTTAGTGAACCGACAGTAGTTGCAGTGAGCACAAATAATGGCAAAGTACTGGCCCTCGGCAATGAGGCAAGGGAAATGATTGGTCGAACTCCGGGAAACATTACCGCAATAAGACCGTTAAAAGACGGGGTCATTGCTGATTACAGCACAACGTTAAAAATGCTGGAAAAACTCTTTGAAAAAACAGTTGGCAGGAGGTTTTTGTTTCGCCCCACAGTCTTGCTTTGCGTTCCAAGTGGTGTGACCAATGTTGAAAGGCGCGCAGTTATCAATATAGCCAGGGAAGCGGGTGCAGGTATCGCAAGTACAATTGAGGAGCCCATGGCGGCTGCAATTGGAGCGGGGCTACCAATATCAACTCCAGGAGGCAATATGGTGGTGGATATTGGTGGAGGCACAACCGATATTGCCGTAATCAGCCTGGGCGGGATCGTCCTCAGTCAAAGCCTTCGAATCGGTGGGAATAAACTAGACGAAGCCATCGTACGCCACGTGCGCAATGCTTATAATTTAATGATCGGCGAGCCCACCGCTGAGGAAATTAAAATCCGAATCGGGTCTGCGTATCCGCTGGATGAAGAAAAAAGAATGGAAATCAGAGGTAGGGATTTAGTTCAAGGATTGCCAAAAACCGTGCCCATCACGAGCGAGGAAATACGCGAGGCTATAGCCGAACCCGTGAGGCAAATAATCGAAAAAGTATGTTCAGTTCTGGAAATTACTCCGCCTGAACTAGCCAGTGATGTCATAGAACGTGGAATCACGTTAACGGGCGGAGGTGCGTTGCTTAGAGGTCTGAACTTATTGATGCAAAGCGTTACCGATATACCTGTGCGGGTTGCTGACAATCCCCTTACTTGTGTGGCGTTAGGAACGGGCAGAGCCCTCGAGGAAATGGACGCAATTTGGAAAAGCGGAGCCGTCTCAACTTTATAAATTATGATTCTCTTATTTTGCATAATGGCTACATTTCAAAAGCCGGCTCCGAAGATAAATACAACTTCTCCTCTTAGTGAATCGGAAGCCCACGCTATTTTTACAAAAGTAGATTCATCCATTTCCGCTCTCTTACATCAGAAAATCGCGCCTACAATTCATGTTTCGTTAGGTTCAGATGCAATAGCTACTAGGTCAAAGCTGATTGAAGAATTCTATTCAATTTACCAAGCGACATATCCATATTTTAAGTTGCAGCCGCGGCGCCAATACTGCGATCCATCGGCAATCAGACTCCCTTCTAAAGAAAGAGACGAGGCGATTAAATTGATCCAGTGGGGATTTTTACCGCCAACTTCGCCGCTTATTATGGGCCCCAAGGATTACGAGAGCTTAGACGATTTTGGAGCAGAATTGGGAATTTATCTTGGACAACTAGGGGTGTGCACCCACCTTCCCGAGATCGCTTGGAGCCCGGAAATCGAGAAAACGCCGTAACTTTCTTCTTTATTTTTGCAGAATTTTTTTGACCCCTGGAACGCATCGTCTCAATTCTTTTTCGACTCCCAGTTTTAGGGTCACAGCCGATAACGGGCATGCTTTACAAGTTCCGTGAAGCCGCAACCAAACATCTCCCTCCTCGGTAACTCCGAGGAGTTCAATTTCACCGCCGTGGGAAATTGCATAGAGTTGTACGCCTTGCATGGCTTCTTGAACCGCATCGAAAAGCGGGCCTTTGGGATAGTCGATCTTCTTGTGAAATAGCCGAGCGATCATAATTTGCGAATCCAGACTTGCATGTCAGTTGATCCGCGATTGCACCATGAAAAGTAGGGAATGAATTTCGCGACGGCTGATGTCAGCGGTTGTGATATCGATTCCCTGTAGAGTTCTCCATCAGAATCTTGACTTATAACTCTTCCTTGAACATTTATTGCGGGCATTTGATCCGCAAACGAACTTACAATCTCCAATTCTGAATCCAAATCGGCTTGGAAAAGTTGTGGCGAAAACCCTAAGTCAATTTTTTCAGCGCAATAAATTAGAGGCCCGTTGCTTAACGCTACGCGTCCGATATCGTCAAATACTCTGGCATCTGCTTCGTTCCAGCACGGAGTCATGTTGAAATTAACATTCAGGACGTCTCCCGCTTTCCATGTTTTCGTGAATACTGCATAGCCGTTGTCATATCCAGCTTCGCTTTCAAGGTCTTCCAGATCGGTATCAATCTCGTGCGCCCAACTCGGCATCCGGAGATGAAACGCAAACTCAACGGGTGTTTCCGGATTCACTTTGATTTGAAATTCGCCCGAATATGGATAATTCGACACTACTTCTATGTCTACGCAAACTGAGCTGGCTTCAAAAGTTGTGCTGAATCCGCACGGAATATGCAACCAAAAACCTTTATCCGAAGTGCTCGCAAATAAGTTCCCAACTGATCCAATCAATCGAGCAACATTAGGAGGGCAACAGGCACAATCGAACCAAGGCGTTCGACTTTCTGCGCCTCTGCTTTCGAGAGGATTATCATAAAAATAAGCTTTTGCATCAAGCGAAACTCCAGACATTACTCCATTAAAAAGGGCTCTTTCAACCACATCGATATATTCTGCGCTTTGAAATGCTTCCGCAAGCTTTGAACCCCACCAGACTAAGCCACAAGCAGCGCAAGTTTCAGCATAAGCTTTAAGATTGGGCAAGTCGTAGTCAAAAGTGAATCCTTCATTTTCGCCACTTGGTCCAATACCGCCTGTGATGTACATGCGCTTTTGGGTAAGCGAGTGCCAGGTTGACTCTAAGGCATTTGATAGGCTATCGTCTTTTATCGCGCCAAGTAGATCGGCAGCGGCTATGTAAAGATACATCGCACGTACAGCGTGGCCCACCACTTGCTGATGCTCGCGAATCGGCAGATGGTCTTGAAGGTATTCGCCCGAATATACGCCGTTTTCAAAAAAAAGCTTTTGAAAATAAGGGGAAAGGTTCATTGCTTCTGGATCGGTTGTTTCAATCTCTAGCGGGCTCGGTCGATTGCCTCTGCATTCGATAAAATGCGTCGCCAGTTCAGCATATTTCGAATCGCCAGATGATTTTGCAAGTTTGAACAAGGCAAGCTCAATTTCTTCATGACCGGGATAGCCGGGTTTGCCATTTGGTCCGAATCGAACTAAAAGTAAACGGGCAAACTTAATCCCAGCTTGATAAAGTGGATGGCTCTCGTCATTGGTCGCTTCTTTCCAAGCAACGCCCGCCTCGATCAAATGACCGCCGCAATACATCTCGTGCATTCCAATTAAATTGCGCCATTTGAGATCGGGATGATTGAGTTGGAAAAATGTGTTGATGTATCCATCCGGCTCTTGAGCCTTGCAAATGAGATTTATAGATTCAGAAATCGCTTCTTGGAGTTCTTTAGAAAGATCGTCTGTGTAAAAGTAAGCACATGCTTCGAGCCATTTGTAAACGTCCGAATCGTTGAAAAATCGTCCGACTTGTGACCCCGAATTATTCTCAACCACGTTCGTGAAATTTTGAAGCCGTTGAGTCTTTACGATTTCTTGATATTGGTGGAAAAGTCCGTTCTGGAGCATCTGCTTTCGCCGCTCTATCCAAAATAAACTAGTTAGATTAATTTTGGAATAATGGATGGGCACTAAAGGAGGTTGGTCGAGCATGAATGCAGTTTATCTGCATACTTTTAGAAGGGAACTAAAGTCAGCCTTTCTCCAGTCAACAAACCAGCTAATACTGCAGTTAACCAGGGTAGTTTTCGGCGTGGATCAATTGGAGCGTTTCAGTCAAATTTCCTAGAGTCAAACTCCAGGTCGCTAAACGTTGCTTCGCAAAACATTACTTCATCCATAAGTAATATCCGGGACACCAACTGGCCCCTGAAATTACAAATTACACGAAATATCAAATCCTCTAGCAAAGCGGTATCACGGTTTTGTCTCGAGCGAACCAGCTACCCCAGCGAATCTTGACTCTTCTCAAAGGTGCTTAGGTAGTTTATGAGTTCCTGGAGTTCGTCAAACTTCGATCAAATCTGGGCATCGGCTTTACAGGCAGAGTAATTTAACCACGCTTGGAAAGTTCAAACTTACGACTTTAGCTACTATCTTCCGATAGCTTAATAATTTGTCCTTATTGTTGATTTTTATAAAAGAACCTTTCAATGTTGCAATTTTAAGAGCAAATGTAGTAGCGTGCCTTTAGTGATGAATATCAGCAAAATGATGCCCTGCCGTCGAATAGGAAATTATTGGCTAAGGCATGTTGCCGCTTTTTTGCTGATCGCAACAGCAGCTTTCTGCAGTGCAGGAACTTGGGCATACGGATTTGTTGGAGGTTCCGCTTCACCCAATCAACAAATTAGCAGCCAAAGTGCTAATCCTTTCTCCGTATCGGGTCATTCGCCTGATCCGGACATGCAAAATTCGACTGCATCTGGACCGAGCGGCATAAACTGTACCTACACGCCGTCGTCCGGCGAGTCACCAGTCCTCGCTGTTGTTGCGTGCATTCAGGTGAACGCAAGTTACACTGGTCTCGGACCGGACCAAGGCTCGTCTTGCGACGATGGATACCCTGGCGATAACACCACCCAATACGGAGGAATTGGTTCAACTCAAAGTGGCATCCACTGGGTTGGACCCATAATTCCCGACTCGGAAAATCAGGTTAGTTTACTACTGAAGCCAGCAAGTGCGACCGGGGTTGCGAACCCACACCCTCAGTCAAAAAACGACTCTGCAGCCTCAGTTGGATTTACAGTCACGTGCTACGCGATTGAAATGACCACTACTGGAACAACGGTTGTGGTAGTAAATGGAGCAAATACCGATCAAATAATAGTCGGTCAACCGTTTACAGCAACAATTACAACTGGTGGTTTGCCTTCTAGCGGCGACACTTATGCCTGGACCGCGCCTGCACCAGCAGACGCAACCGCTCCCTTCAGCAACTACGTCGCTTCCCTGCAGTCGGCTGCTGTAACCTTGTTTACAGATCCGACCACAAGCAGTCTAAGTTGCTTTTTCTCCGCCGCTGGCTCAGAAACTCCAAGTTGCAAATACCACTGCGGGGTGCTTGATGCCGACATAACCGTTGCCCGCCAACATCCGATCATGGTGATGGCGCCCACGATTAACCAAGCACATACCGGCTGCGGGATGATGCAGCTTTTATCCGGTCCTCCTTATGCCCCGAACGCTACGAATCCGACCGTTTTTGAACTTTGGGGAGATTCCTATGCCGGCGTCACATGGGGCACTCTATACTCATGTTGGCCCACTGATCCGCCGGATTTCGGTTCAACTTCCGGTAAGTACGGTTACATTCAGGTGAAGGAAGGTATGGGATATACAACTTGGACCTTGGATGGCGGGTTTCCATACCCTCCCAGTATAGGAAGTTTATGGAACCCAACCCCAACAAATGACAATAATAGTAGCCCAACACTTTGGTCCGATATGCCAGGGTTTAATCCCCTTGTCGGTCCATACCCGCTCATATATGACAAAACATTTAATTTGTACATTTTTTATATGCCGCCCGGGTCCGGTTGTAGTTACGTGCCACTTAAATGCATCAATTGGCTCGCCAAGGGGCACTGCGCATTATCGAGCACTTGGAGCCAAGGCGACGACGGTTCAAAGTTAGGACCAGCAACGATTCCAGTTCCCCCTGCTTCGTTTCCAACTTGGAGCTCATGACTAAATAAAACGTTAATCTAAAAAAAACATTCAGAATAAAATGATAAAAAGCATATATCTATTACTACTCGCAGCTAGCCTTCAGGCGGGTCTTGCTCCTGGTTCCTGGCCAGGGTCCATGATCATGCACTTAAAGCCTGGTCCTACGATGACGCGTATCAAGCATGCGGTATCGAAACGTCCCAGACCTAAGTTGATTGAACGTATTAGCCCTAAAGTGACGGGACATGACGCGATTCAACAAGTTCCACCCAAAGGACTTAGCTCACTTTCAGCTAATCCGTATCCTTATAAGATTTTGCCAAGCGCAGATGATATTGTGTCAAGGGCTGACTATGAGTTTGCAATGAAGGTGAAAAAAACAGGCGAAATCGCAAAAGAGGCGCGAATTCTGCAGCGGGTTGTGGATCAATATCCCGAGACCATCTTTTGCTATAAAGCCACGCTTGAACTAGCTGACATTGATTTTCGGTTGGGACAAGATAATGCGGCTTATGATCTGCTGTCGGCTTACGACGCAAGATATCGAACCAAGTGGGTCCCTGGGCACGGAGGTGATGCAATTCGCTTGACAAACACCGACTTCCTCCTATTGACCTCTCTTGCGGTAGCTAAACAAGGGCAGGTTTTTGCTGGACAAGGCGACTATTTGCGGAATTTTTTGGATCCAAGCGGGAAACTCAGGTCTGATTTACCTTCTTCCAATTCTGTGCACGACGTTAAACTGCTCAGCTATTTAGCCGTCGGGGACTACTGGGACGAATGGCATGGTAATGGCAACGGACTTGCAGGCTTTTGGTATTTTAGCCAAGCGTATCGGGAGTTTGGGCCGACCGCGCCCCTAGACCTGGCAATGGCGGGTTGTGCTTGGAGCCAAAAAAACCCGACTTTAGCATTCCAGTACTTAGACGACGGCGAAGCCAGATGTAACTCGGTTCTCCTGTACAGCGAAATTGAGAGCGCACGGAGGCAGTTCACTCAAGAAATAAGGGATGCAAAAAATAAAGCCCAACATTAACACTGCCGCGTCACGAAATTGCATCTTGTAAATCCGACCGAGTTTAGACTCTGGGGTGACTTTTGGAAAGTACCCGCAGGCAAGTACTTCGGAGGAACTTTGTATGCGAGCTATTCCGCCGACCCATCTAGCTTCGGGCTGGAAGTCGGTCAAAACGGTTACGTTCAAGTACTAATGGAGGTGCCTAAATACCCAGCTTGGACCCTCGACGGCGGGTTCCCATACCCTAAGGCTGGAGGATGGTACGCGTCGCCGTGGAACAACACCCTTGGCAAACAATAGGCTTTGGATTGATCTACCTAGGTAAAGCGGGATAAGTAACGCAAACAAGTGGTACTTCTTAACTTACGGGAACCTTTAAACTGAACATTCTCTATAATCCGCATTGATCAGGTTGTTGCCATTTTCTGTCAAATATACGAAATGGAAATTCACATGGACAATTTGCGGCTTAAGATAGCGCGATTTCTGGACACACCAGCGTTAGATTGATTTGTAAATTGGATCGCCGTTAATGATAGCCAGGCAAAAATTCTGATTCCGCTTCGAACATCTTCAAAACCATTTGTTTAATTTCAGAAGGAGAACAAACGGCTGATGTAAGGGGATCAAGCATTAAGGCAAGAATAGCTGTCTCGTTAGATTTATTCAAACATGCATCAACCCCGATGTCAAACATTCGAATATTTGAATCGCAAATTGCTGCCATCTGCTTTGGTAATCTCCCAAAATGAATTGGCTGAACCCCATTCCCATCCACTAAGCAAGCGACTTCAACGCAGCCTTCCTGAGGCAAGTTATCGATTAAATGCGAATTTGCAACGTTCCCGTGAATTACATAAGGTTGATTTTTTTCAATCGCTTCGATGATCCAGGCTCCATATTCGAAAGTTCTCTTAAGTTCGATTTCTTTTTCACCTGAAATTAGCATTTCTCGGTCTGAATCTTGACCATTGCGCCAAGTGGGCCAGTTGTTCGCATAAAATCCTTCTTCACCGCGATATCCAGTATCCGTATATTTGGTAAGCAAGTCTTTTCGTTTGCGGTAGTAGGGAAGATATTCGCTCAAATGACCGCTCGATTCGGTAATAAATGCTCCGAAATGAAGCATCATGTCGGTTCTAATTGGTTCAGCTTTGGAAAAATCACTTTCTCGGTTTCTTGCCTGATCCATTAACGCGGGATATAAACTATCTCCATTTTCGTTCTCAAGCGTAGTGAACCAAGCTAGATGATTTATGCCCGCACACTCCCATTTCATTTGCTCATATTCGATGCCCGCGTATTTTGCTAACATCCGCGATGTGCCTTGAACCGAGTGGCAAAGCCCAACTACTTTCATTTTGGTGGCTCTCGCAGCGGCTAAGCACATCATGTTCATAGGATTTGTGTAATTGAGCACCCACGCATTAGGGCACAATCGCTCGGCGTCGCGTAATATATCGATCCACGCAGGTATTGTTCGAAGTGCTTTAAATAGACCTCCAGGGCCAATTGTATCGCCGATATTTTGGCTGACTCCGAACTCAAGCGGAATGTCATTGTCGAATCGAACGCAGTCTAACCCGGAAACTTCAATCGAATTGATAATATAATCGCAGCCAGATAAAACTTCCTTGCGATCGGTGCTTGCTTTCACCGACCATCTATCGCCGCCAGGTGCCAGCGAAAGCACCTTGAGTATTAATCTCTTACTCAAATCAAGTCGCAGTGGGTCGATATCGACTAACCTCAGCTCTCCACCCAAGTTGCCTGGAATTAAGATCACATCTTTGAGCACCGAAGAAGTAAAAAAGCTACCGGCTCCCATCATAAGAACGTTAATCGGTCGGCCGAATTTTCCAGGTAATCCTGTTTCTAAAATCGTTTGTGAGTGAGTCGCATGAGAAGCCGTTGCAGAAGTCGCCATTGATTAAAGTATGCCCCCATTCAGCCTGTTGTTACCTAGAAATCTCGGCATCCCTGTTGCAAGTTAACTCGGTTCATGGCATAATTGAAGTTCGCGCGGTTGTAGCTCAGTGGTTAGAGCGCTGGCCTGTCACGCCGGAGGTCGCGGGTTCGAGACCCGTCATCCGCGCCATTGGTTGCCGCTGTAGCTCAGTCGGTAGAGCAAAGCACTGAAAATGCTTGGGTCAGCGGTTCAAGTCCGCTTGGCGGCACCAAAGTTTTTCGAAATGGAAACGAAAAAAATTCCCTGGGACACGAGCAAAGGTAGACCTGAGCCGATTGCAGCCCTTAACAAAATCCCCGAAATTGAGAATGGCGATCCTCTTGTGAATCTAAAAGTGGTCGCGCCATCAATAAAAATTCTGCGAGCTCAGGCAATAACCTACTGTCGTCTAACGGTCGCCAATATGGTCGAGCGGGCAGCTCAATCTCTACCCGAAGGCTACTTTTTGGGACTAATCGAAGGATGGCGACCGATCGAGCGTCAACAAAGAATTTTTAATTATTGGCTTGAAGGGGCTAGAGCCGCGTTTCCAGGCAGATCGCACCAGGCTTTGCGACGAACCGCATGTAGATGGGCTGCTCCAACTGACCAAAAGGCCCCTCCAGGGCATTGCACAGGTGCGGCTCTCGATGTTCACTTAGTAAACGCAAAGGGTAGACCTTACGACGTTGTTTCCCCCTATCGTCGATTCGTAGCGGCGCGAACCTACACGCTGGGACTCACGAAAACAGCGCAAATAAATCGAAATATATTAATTGAGGCAATGCTTAATCAAGGATTTTCAAACTGCCGAGACGAGTGGTGGCATTATAGTTTTGGCGATGCAGGTTGGGCAGTTCGATTAGCTCAACCAACTTGTTTCTACGGATTGGTGAGGCTGGACCCGCATCTTTACGAAGATACCGAAAAGCTCTGGATAAGAGCCATGTTGAAAAGGCCAAATCCATTCTTGAATCTTGCAAATCCTTCGTTAGAGACTCAGCCAGAAGACGAATAAACTAACGACCTTTTTTGACTGGAGTTGGCTTTGGAATTGTACTGAACAAGTCTTCCGGAGTTTGGGGCAGTTTCGAACCGTCTGGGTGAAAGTCAGTCGGAGTGAAAACAATCGCGTCAAATCGCATATTAAAAGGTTCTGCGCCAGATATGATCAGTTTCACGTCGTTTTGCTCTTCCAATCCAGTGGTTCCAAGTTTGTACCAGCCGTAACCATCGCCGTAGTTTCCTTGAGAAGGTCCTTTAATTCTTATTGACTGATTTCTAATTACGCATTGTACTTTCGAAAGATCTTCTGGGGCGATTTTAGCAGCCAACCAGATTGTCACGGGCGTAGTGACTTTGTTAGCAACCGTGTAATCAAGGGTGTAGCTGGAACCTGGAATGCTTAGATTTGATCGCACCATCCATACACTTCCGTTACAACCGCTCGGATCGGCAATTGATTCGCCTAAAGAATAAGTGGCGGGATTATCAGCATTGACCCAAACAAATGACCCCAATGCGCTGGTTAATTTTCTCACAGCGGATCTCATGAGCATTAGGGCTGCTCCCGGGCTCTGGGCATAAGAACTTACCGCGTCTTTGTATTGAACCTCAGGATCAACCGCAACACGATGAGTCGTCTCCATAAATGAGGTCAGATCATTCGATTCGGCAATTGTTTGGCTATAAACAGAAACTGGAGACGGAATCTCGGTCAAGCCGTTCAACTCGATCGGCAACGAAGGCAACCGCATTTGAAATCCGCCTTTGACCAGCTTCAGATTCACTGGATCGGGATCGGTGCTCATTACCTGTACGGTCTTTGGGTTAATTACATCAAAAGATTCAATAGGATCAGAATTAGGAGACCAAACCACGAAGTTCTGGTCGCCATTAACTTGCATCCGATAGCCAAATACAGTATTTCCAAAATCAAGTCTGTTTCCGTCGACTGGCGATGGTAGCCACCAAGTTGCCTGGCCCAGCCTCTGCGGTTCTGCTGGATTAGTCGCTGACACTGGAAAATATAATGCATGCAGTTTAGAGCCTGGAGTCCAACTCAACGTTTTCCCAACTTTGAGAAATTGGTTGATCTGATCCGGATCTGTTGAGTCTAGAAACACCCCAAATGCACCCACCGAATTCAAATCTTGCATCGAACTCTTCAAAGCAGTGTCATTGAGGTTGCCAGGTTGATATTCATCTGCCATTATCAAAGTTGAAACTGAACCCCTCAAGGCACTTGATTCGGCTCGGACTGCGTCTTGCAATAGACCATGCGGACTGGTGCCTTGCGAGTCAAACCCAATTCCATCTACTTCAGTTCCTCCTTCGTAAGGCAAACCCCAGCCTTTCCAATCTTGAAAAACCGGAACATCGACAACACCATGGATTGCGGCTACAAGACGTTTGAATCGGCGTTGGCCAGCTTGATTGAGCACTGTTTGAATATCGCTCCACACAAGCGAATTTGCAGTATCTGTTTGATATAGATGTCCGGAAGAGGGATCATATAAGTCTTTCACGCCCCGCTCGCCGACCCAGAGCGGAACCAACCTAGAAACCTCGGCAAAAGTATGGAGATCGGGGGCCATTATTCCCCAAGTCGAAAAAAGCGCATTGATGTCTTTGTACTTATCGCGCAGGTACGCAGTGAACTCATCATGAAAGCCCTCCGAGCTAGGCACGAAGTTCAATCCTGGTTGCGGAATAGTCGGAGTGCGGCCAAGTGGATTGATGATTCCTCGGAGACCACTCTTATCTTTAATTGAAGCGAGGTCATGCAATAACGAATCCCGTTGACTATCGGATCCCTCCCAATAATCTGGAATTTCCAACGTTCTCGTAAGAGGATAAATCAGAAGAACATGATCAAGATCATTTTCGGGGCTCACATCCATATCCAGGATTCCACCAGGCGTCTTCTCAACCTGAGATTTTTCGACATTGCCATCGCGAACCGTGGCGAGCACGGTCAACGCCTGAGTGCAATCAGGAAGAACCAGATGAATGTGTTGGTTCTGAGTTATATTGACAATTCGGTAGCCAATCGGATCGATAGGATAACCAAATCCATTCGGAGCGGAAGAATTTATAGAGATGAAATAATGGCAATCGCTTTTTGTAAGCAGATCAAGCGGGGCTGACCAGGTTGTTCCGCTTGCGGGCAGATCAATGCAAAAATCGTGACATCCTAATTTAATATCATTTGAAATTTGTGAAATTGATCCGTCGGAATGTAATCCGATCGGGAAATAAGGCTTTCCTGACCACATGAAAGTTTGCCCCGGCGTTATAGACCAAATCGGGGTGCTAGCGGTCTGCAAATTTGGAGACGCAGAAAGCGCAAAATTGGAGCCAGTACTCGTACCAAGGATCGCCGTAGCTAGTATCACGCTGAGCACTTTAAATAGACTACCTTTCTAAGAAATTTCGTTCTGGTTAGGCTCTTCGGATTTCGCGATATAAATGCCGCCTTCGCGCGCGATCATCTGAATTAGCAGGTCGCGCTTTTAGAATGTTAGATTTATAAGTAAGTAGAATGGAAAGTTAGATGATCAAATTTAATTATCTAATTTTCGCAAGTATTGCTCTCATTTCTATTCCTCTTCAAAACGCTGCCAGCCAAGACCTACCGACATCTCCATTCTCAATTCAGAGGCTCAACGATTATCCTCTGATTCAAGGAAGGTCTCCATCAACACCAGCGATGGCACCCGATGGATCGATGATTGCGTTCGGTTGGAATAAGACAGGTGGACGAATTCTCGATCTATGGGTAATGCAATACCCGTCTGGCGATGCCAAAGAAATTGTCAAAGCGAGTCAAATCACCTCTTTACCGAATCAAGATGACACCAGAACCAAAGAAGAAATTCAAGAGCAAAAGGATTACGAGGGGGGACTGTCCGGATTTGAATGGAGCGATCAGTCCGACCAAATTGCTTTTAGTAACAAAGGAAGAATCTGGTTGGTTAATCCAGATGGCTCAAATCTTCACGCGATGATTGATGCAAATGTCGGTGCGTCTCGCCCTCAGTTTTCGCCCGACGGGAAATATATTGCTTATTCGCAAAGCGGAAACGTTTGGCGATTTGATAGAAAATCAGGTGCGATTAAGCAACTCACATTTATTTCCAAACCGATGACCTCATTAGATGGTTTTAATTGGTCGCCAGATTCAAAACTGCTGTCAGTGCAATGGGTTGATAATTCAAAATCTGGACACGCCACCATGATCGATTTTACAAAAGATCGTGGAAAGGCAGTTACTATTGACCGGGGATGGGTTGGAGACCAAAGCGAAAACATCAAATACGGAGTTGTAAGCGCCGAAGGCGGTCTCATTACTTTCGTGACCGGGATTCCAGTTGATTCATGGGGAGCTCATCTTGCTTGGTCGCCAAAAAGTGATAGCATAGCCATTGATTGGTACTCTAACGATTTTCAGCACTTCACGATTAGTCTTGCCTCTTGGCCGCTACTGAAGGCAACTTCAATTTATTCAGAAACTGCGCCTAAAAATTTCATCCCGGATTGGCGACCTCTTCTTTGGAGTCAAGACGCAAGTCGAATCATTTTTGGTACCGATATTATTGGTGGCAAATTTGGCTTCCGATCTGTACTTTCAATACTGCCTAATGGAAAAGATATTCAAAAAGTATTTGCAGAAAATTACGACGTAGGAGCGGTGGGTCGCCCTAAAGATAGCAATAATCTAATTTTGGTCACGGCTGGAAACAGCCCGTTAGACGCAGAAATTCGCATATTAAATCCGGACGGAAAAACATCTGTATTCCCCGTGGTTTCTAATGGATATGCGGTGGGGAAGAATTTTGACGACGCAGCTTTGCCATTGTACAGTGACGACGGCAAGGAAATCGCCACTGAAGCAAGTACAAGGATTTTAAATTCAGAGCTTTACGCAGTGGTGCCAGTTCAGAAACGACTTACTTTTTCTCAAACAGATGATTTCAAGAAAATTAAATGGGCCGATATCAAAGAAGTCTCATTTCCTGGACCTGAAGGGGCTACCCTTCACGGATTATTATTTACCCCGCAAGGAATGGACATGAGCAAGCCGCATCCAGCGGTTGTGTCAGATATTTACGCCGACAGTGCTAAAGGTTCTTGGGGCGGATTCATGGAAAATTATATGGCCACAAATTTGAATTTCGTGGTTCTCTGTGTCGATTTCCGAGCGAGCTGGGGTTACGGAGGCGATTTTGATTCTGGTTATTATAAGAAAATGGGACTCATCGACGCCGACGAAGCAGTTGACGCAAATAAATATTTAGCCTCGCTATCGTACGTAAATCCAAAGCGCATTGGGATTTGGGGATGGAGCTACGGAGGGTTCCTTACATGCATGACCCTAATGACAAAGCCAGGCGAATTTTACGCAGGAGTTGCGGTAGCTCCAGTTACAGATTGGACCACCTACAATGAGTGGTACACGGAACGCCGATTAGGCCTTCCTAAAGACAACAAGGAAATATACAAGAAGACATCTCCGATTACCTACGCTTCAGGACTTCAAGATCATTTGCTGATATGTCACGGCATCGTCGACAACAATGTTTTATTTGAAAATACCGCGATCATGACAGAAAATCTAATCCGAGCGGGCAAGTATTTTGATCTTATGATTTTTCCCAAAGATGACCATAGTATCAGCCGGATTCATAGCCGCCCGTATGTAATGGGCAGAATTGTAAAGTACTTGGACGAATGGCTCACAGCTCCGTGAGAAGACTATTCCGACTTATCTTCTGAATCTGAGTCTGAATCTATGTCATTTTCGAGACGCGTTTCAGACTCAATGCTCTTGTCCAGATTCTTGATCGTAGCCTTGGTGGATTTCGCCTTCTTTTTGCCAGCGGTCAATCCAATTTCCACGCCAGATGCGCCTTCTGTAAAAGCAGCTTTGATTTTTATTCGTCGACTGAGTTCTTCTCCGCCAGCAGTTTTCCAATTAGTGCGATCAAGAGCCCATTGCCAGCCAATGTCAGTGGTTTGATACGCATATTCAACTCCTTCTTGGAGGATGTCGGACAAAAGAGTTTTAAGATCATCCCTACTTTTCAGTACAGATTCTCCTGCAGCAAGATTCGAAACGAGCCCAACGGTAACTTGGATTGGCTCTTCTTCGACTACGTTTTTGGCACTTTTCTTGGGCGGCTCAATCGTCCCTTGAACTTCTTTAAGTTGAACTGAAAGAGCTTTAGTGAGGGATTCGTTATCGGTGGGCCATTCATATTTTTCGCCTTCGTAAACGGCAAGAGCTTGACGACCGGTACACACTAATGCCGTCGTGACGAGAGCGGCGTCGGCTGGCTTAAGTTTTGGATACGATTTTCGCACTTGCTCTAGGGCTACTTCTAATTTAGTAAGTTGAACAGTTATCATTCGGAAAGGTGGGTGAGCAAAATAATATTGCTCGGAATTAGGTAGTTTACCTTCTAAAGCCGCTTTTAACCTCATTAAAATCAAAAAATGTCAAAAATTCCCTCTCTTTCATATTTGTTTACAGCTCTTTTAGCTTTGTACCTATACGGATGCTCAGCTTCATCTAGCCGTTCGGATAATGCCGGCACAGGCTCCTCTAGCCAGATCAAAGTAGGGGTTGTCTTTGATTCAGGAGGGATTGGAGACAAGTCGTTTAACGACAGTGCAAATCGAGGGCTCCAAAAAGCTGTTACCAATTTTCACATCACCGCAAAATCGATCCAAAGCGCAAGCGAAAAAGATTACGAAGGAAACCTCACGGCAATGGCGGACGCTGGTTGCCAGCTAATCTTTGCAGTGGGACTCAATCAAGCCGATGCTTTGAAATTAGTTGCTCCTAAGTATCCAACCGTGGATTTTGCGATTGTCGATGGTCAGGTCGCAGCGCCAAATGTTCGCAGCCTCAATTTTTCTGAAGAGCAGGGAAGTTTTCTTGCTGGATATCTTGCCGGACTCACGACCAAAACCGGGAAAGTTGGATTTGTCGGAGGCGAAGAACTAGACCTCATCAAGAAATTTTACGTTGGATTTGAGGCTGGCGCGATTACTGCAAACCCAAATGTGCAAGTTTTACCAGCCAAATATGTAGGTGATTGGGATAACGTCGATATTGCTCATGCGGAAGCCCTCCAACTTTTTGGATCGGGAGCGGATATCGTTTACCACGCCGCTGGAAGAGCAGGATTAGGCGTGATTACGGCCGCAAAAGAACAAGGAAAATATGCGATCGGAGTTGATAGCGACCAAGACGACGTCGCTCCAGGCACAGTTCTGACTAGCATGGTTAAGCAGCGTGGATGAGGCTGTTTACCAAACAATCAAAGATGTAATCAATCACAAATTCACCCCCGGCGTGAAAATATACGATCTTAAATCAAATGGAGTTGGCCTAAGCGATATGAGGTACACCAAAGATAAAATTGGCGTAGCCAATTTGGCAAAAGTTGAGGCGATCAAACAGCAAATAATTTTAGGATCAATTGTCGTCCCAGCAAATGAAGATCAACTCAAAGAATTTTTTAGTAAATCTAAGAGTTTGTCTCACTAGTCGCAGGTGGTGGTTTAGCTGATTCAACAGTTGGGGTAACAAGTTTAGCAATTTCCGGCTCAGCATTTTTTGATTCTTTCTCAACCGCAGTTACTGGTTTGTCGCCCGATTCCTTGGTCTCGCTTTGGTTATCCTTGTTAGAGTTTGATTGGGGTTCATTTTCTGAGCCAGATGAATTATTGCTTTCCGGCTTGTGGGCCACCGAATCGTAATCGTTAATATGAAACCCGCTGCCTTTGAACATCACCGCAATTGGCTGAATTACTCTTCGCAACGCCCCTTTATGACCAAATTCGCAATCAGTTAAAGGGTCTGCCGTTATGCGTTGATCAACTTCAAAGGTGTGATGGCATTGGCGACATTCATAGACATAAGTTGGCATTACGGTGTATTAATTTGAAAAAGGAAGTTTCCAGTATATCTTATTTTGCCAATTTAAGTTCAAATAGGATGATTGTCTATTTGCTTACCCAACGTACTTGGGCTTGTACTGGTTTTAGGCAGCAAGTCGGTCAACCCTCTCGGCTCAAGAATATTTTTGAGGTTTTAAGTGATCTCAAACTGAGTATTCTTATGTTTACGAGTTCATTGATGTCAGGAAAAGTTAAAGTTGGAATTATTGGGAGCGGAGGTATCGCACAGGGCTGTCACTTGCCTGGATACCAGTCAATCCCCGATCTTTGTGAAGTGATTGCGGTCTGCGATATAAATCCGGAAGTTGCAAAAGAAGCAGCCGACAAGTTTCATATCGGAAAGATTTATACCGATTACCGCGAGCTACTAAATGATAGCGAAATTGATGCGGTGTCCGTCACAACTCCTAATAAATATCACGAAGAGCCTTCAATTCGTGCTTTAGAGGCGGGCAAACATGTACTTTGCGAAAAGCCATTGGCGATGAATGGAGAAGAGGCAAAACGGATTTGCAAAGCGGCAAAGAAATCGGGAAAGATTCTTCAAGTTGCGCTCCAAACTAGGTTCGGCGGGAATGCTAGGTTTATGCGTCGCTATATCGACGGGGGCAACATGGGCGACATTTATTTCGCAAGAGCGCAGGCTTTACGCAGGCGAGGAGTTCCTGGATGGGGCGTCTTCATTGATAAAGATAAACAAGGCGGCGGTCCGCTTATTGATATTGGCGTTCATATTTTGGATTTCACGCTTTACCTCATGGGATATCCAAAACCGGTAAGCGCAAGTGGCAAAACTTGGGATACTCTCGGAAAAAATCCTGATTTGTATAACGGAATGGGTGATTATGACCGTTCAAAATTTACCGTAGAAGACTTTGCGGTTGCAATGATTAGATTTGATAACGGAGCAGTTGTGTCGCTTGAAAGTTCATTCATGTCGAATTGCGAGGGCGACCCGTTTCAAACTCAATTTTTCGGAACAAAATCTGGCGCGATCGTTAAGCCTTACGAAGAGCATGGAATTACCATTTCCACCGAGCGAGACAAGCAACTGTTTACAATGACGCCGGATAACGTGCCTCGAGTGAAATCGATGCACACGGCCGAAGTTCAAGCGTTTATACACGCGATTTTAAACAATGAACCATCTCCGGTTCCTGGCGAGAATGGGTTGATTCTGAACTGTATTTTTGACGCGATTTACAAGAGCAGTTCAACCGGAACCGAACAAAAAGTCGATATTACTTTCTAAGTGGCTTCTACAACATGCTTCTCCCCGTCAGGATCGAGCGGGGTCAGCGCATTATTGCCGACGTAATCGTACCAATTGCTTCCATCTTTGACGGGGTCTCTCGTTAGGAGGCGGCCGGTGGAGGAATCGTAAAAACCGTGTCCGAGGAGCATCAGACCAGAATCGTTGTCCTGCTGATATCCAGCAGCTCCTACAGATCCAAACGGACTAGAAGTAGAACCGGTGGAAGATTTCTGGTTACCAAATGCATCGTAACTAACTTGATATGTAACCGCACTGGATGAATTGGACTGCATTGTCTTAGAGCCTAGACTGCCATTTTCATAATAACTTGATACGCCGGAACGTGACTCAGAGAATCCAGGAATATAAGTTGCAGCGGAATCGGATAGAAGCGGATCGGTAACTTGCGCGCCCTCGCGCAAGTAGTTCTTGGTTCCGGATGAATCTACCTTGCCAACTCTCGTGTCAAGACCGTTATAACTAAACGAATTAGTTGCCAACGAGGGATAGGTTATGCCGGTAACTCTTGACTCATAATCATAAGTCAGATGAGTAGTTCCAGATGGCGAGGTAACAGATGTAGTTCTGCCTGCTAAGTCATAACCATATGACTTAGTGGTGACTCCGGAGTTAGTAATAGATAGGAGTTTGTCGCCGTTATCATATGAATAACTATCGGTTGATCCATTGGCATTAGTTTATGAATTTTGAGGACTCCTCAATCTCAACTCCTTTTTCTTTCTTCGCTCAAAGGCTTCAACATCGATTCCCCGGGGATATCGTCCGCTCGAAAAAACCATCTATCAGCAAGACCAACCTTACCTTCTTTTTGATAGCAAAGACCCATCAATTCCACCAATT